>Ga0209700_100330_pt1 | contig 85546 bp, 37 predicted proteins | sample SiratroredBW_FD_187528 | JGI IMG/M metagenome (GOLD analysis project Ga0209700, IMG submission 187528) | Root nodule microbial communities of legume samples collected from California, USA - Siratro red BW (SPAdes) (version 2) | ecosystem: Host-associated > Plants > Roots > Nodule | place: USA... | reverse complement strand
TGTGGGGGTGCTAACACCTTCCCCACACGTAACCGACTCCCGAACTCTAAATCCGGTTTGCAAACTTGTCTTATCTTGTTTTTGGTTTTCCATAATTTTTCCTAATAAACTATGGTGGCGACTCCTTTGTTTTGAAAATGAAAATTATTTTTTGTTCGCCGTCCCCGTCGTGACCCCGGTTGCGACAAAATTCTAAGGTGTCTTAACAATAATTAATTACATGACTCTTTTTAAAGCATAATTGATTATGCACATGACCACATTCAATTATTATTTCAATTTAAGCACCTTCAGCATATTCAGCAGTGCAATCATCAAGGAAGAAAACATTTCATCCATGCACAGGTCAAACAAGAACATGCATACAATTAAACGGGTTTGTAAGCTTACTGTATCATGAAAAAAATGATTTCGTCATCGCAACAAAAAATTCTCAATCCAACAAAAACGCATTAACACGACCACAACTAACACACCACTTCTTGGAAAGGAAGCGAGGAAACATACATCAAGGAAGCAAGGAATGGAAGCCAATAAACTAAGAGCAAAGAAAGAAAGAAAACTTAGAGCAAGTAAGATGGAAGAAATGTTAAGGAAAAATAATGGTTCACGAGTTTTTAATAAAAACCTCTAGTGACTCTTTTGGTTTGCTTTCAATATTGTCAACCACTACAGTGCAATAGTCGTTGGTCAAGTAATATTTCTACCATGTACAATGAATGAATAATTGTTATATTCAAATTTAATTTATACATAGATATGTAAATTAAGAATAAATTTTTTTCAAATGGTTATAAAATTGTTTGAAAACATACGAAATTGTTAGAACCAGACCTAAGCGATGGATGAAAACTATCATTCATATATCCTTACAATCTATCAAGTTAATCATAAAAAATACAAACAGAAACATACCTATATTCATAATAATAATAATAAGAGAGAATGAAAATATTTGTCCTTTCATATTAACACCTATTCTCTTGAAAGAACTCATCTAAAATATTCTCTTGAAAGAACTCATCTAAAATAAATGGCATATTTTTCATGAAATATTGGGAGCTTTTCAACTATTATATTATATCGTAAAAACATATAATTTTAAAAAATTGCCATATTAAAATTGTCACCTTTAACATGTTTTTGTAGTGGAGTTTAATTCTACTGCACCTACCTACCCCCTTCCCCAGTCACATACCAACCACATGTCTACCTTAAGCCCAACCAACTAACGTCACACTTATTAACAAAGCTGGAAACATCACCCTTCCACTTAGGCCAGTGTTTATTGTGTTGTGAAAATCGAAGGAGAAAATAATGGTAAGATAAACAATAATGAGATAAGAATCCGACCTACACAAGAAAATGACATCACTTTCAACCCAAAACCTTTAGGCATTGGGTTTATAGGTCTTCTTTCTTATATGTTGCTCAACTTTCTCATTTCTACTCAATATGAGACTTGACTCAAACTGTACTAGTCTGAGTTAGTTACCGCAACAAACCATCGACTCTGATACCACTGGTTAGGAAAATTCGAGGGGGGAAAATACCAGGGAGACAAACAAAAATGAGACAAGAGTCTGACCTACACAAGGGAATGATATCACCTTCAACCCAAAACCTTAAGGCATTGGGTTTGTGAGTTTTCTTTCTTATATGTTGCTCAACTTTCTCATTTCCATTCAATGTGGGACTAGACTCACACTTGGATACCTAACATCTTGCACCTCGTCAATGAAAGGAAATGATGAAAGTGTTCCTCTGGGTTAATATGTAAAGGGATTAGGGTTTTAAGATACGAAGGTGGCAACAACAGTGCCGAAGGTGCTTTGCATCTATGCGATGGTGGTGTGGTGCTTCCAATTTGGTATTTGTGTTTCGAAAAGTTTGAACGATGATTGTGGTAGTCTCTTGGGTTGGATTTTGATGAGGTACGTTTGCTCTAGTGTGAGGGTGAAATTTGTGGTTGTTAAAGGCTACATTTGCGGTGGTTTGCCAAGGGTTTTTGGAGTTGCAGGTTTTGGAGTAGCAAAACACACTATCCCAGTTTTTTTTCCTTTATGGAAAGCAGATTTTGGAAAAATTACAAAATGTTGTTTTTGGAAGTTAATATGAACATTTGACATTTGTATTATAGAATGGGATTTTCGTAACATGTTTCCAGAATGGGATTTCCTAAACATGTTATGGAATTATGATCTAGATTATGTTTTCTGGAAATATATTATGAAATTCCCAGTTTAGAACCTATTTCTTAAACATGATTTTTGGAAATATGTTCTGGAAATCCTATTGTGGAAACTATTTTCAGAACATGATTCCCAAAAATATGTTATGGAAATTCATTCCAAAACTTATTTCCATAACATTTTTATCCTACTCTACCAAAACCAAAAAACAAACTACCACCAAACCTATCACCTTCCTTTACCTCTCAACACCACCACCTCATCCACAAGTCGTCGTCGAAAAAATGCGCCACCACCTCGTCCAAAATTTGTCGTCGAAATGCTCTCATTGCACCACCTCTTTTTAAATTAAAAATAACAAGGGCATGATTATCATTTTGAAATGTTGATGGGGTGCAAAACCGATTGATGGGGTGTAGGAAGCAATTGTCTTCCACTTATATTAACTTAACTGACTATTTTCCCACTCAGCCCACTCTCCTCAACTTATCCCACAACCTCGAACCAGCAGTTGCTTCCTGCACCCCATCAATGAAATGAAATGATAGAAGTGCCCCTCTAGGTTAATTTGTAAAAGGATTAGGGTTTTTGGGCAGTTGTTGTTGGCTGCTTATGGAAGTGGTGTTGTGGCTCGTCGACGGTTGTGTTGAAGGTGTTTCACCATCTGTGAAGTGGTGGTGTGGTGTTTACCATTTGGTGGTTGCGTTTTGAAAGGTTTGAACGGTGATTGTGATAGTTTCTTGGGTTGGATTTTGGTGAGGGAGGTTTGTTGTGGTGAGTGGGTGTGATTTATGTCGGTTCAAGGCTACATTTGCATGGTTTTAGAGTGTTTTTGGAGCTGCAGATCAAGTTGCAGAATGTCCCGTTGCAGGTTTTCTTTTTCTTTTCCAGAAAGCAGATTCCAGAAACATTACGAAATGTCATTTCTGGAACTCAATATGAGCGTTTGACATATGTATTATGAAATAAGACTTTTGTAACATGTTTATGGAATGAGACTTCTGGAATTATAATTTAGATTATATCTTTTGGAATTATGTTTTGGAAATCCAATTCTAGAACCTATTTCCAAAACACAATTTCTAGAAATATGCTTCGGAAATCTAATTCTAGAACCTATTTTCGAACACAATTTCCAAAAAGCCTATTATGGAACCTATTTTTAAAACATAATTTCCAGAAAATTGCTATCATACTCCATTAAAATCCAACAAAAAACAACCACCAAACCTTACCCACACCACCTTCCCTTACCTCTCAATACCACCACCTTGTCCAAATAAACAATAAGATATGTTGTTTTAAAGCTTACACAATACTACTCCTAACTTATAGATGCTTTTATTATTTTTGTAGAGAATGTTCTCCAGTTTTACCACCAAGAGGATTTCACAAAGAATGTCAAAATTAGAAGATCTCTTGAGAAGTGTGTCAAAGTTGTCTCATACCAACAATTTCACTGTAAGGACAGTATGTTACCGCTGTATAACCCTTTCTCCTTGTACGATCCCAAATTTTATTCTAGTTAAGATAAAACTAACCTGACCTAAGCTTGGTAAGCTATGCTAAGTATCATAATGAATGTTTTTACAATAACACTTGAGACGAATTTAAGATCTTACGAACAATTATAAAGTTGAAATCTTAAGGTTGCAAACCTAGCTCATTAATAGAACAATATTGTGTTATTTAACTATCTAGAAGAGCGATCCCTACCTTGTATACATCATAAGACATAATATCTCTTTTAGTGAGCAACCTTATCATTGTATGATCACATTTCTTTTGTAGTCAAGAGTTTTAGCCAAGAGTGGTTATGTTTAAAACAATAATCAATTGTTTAGCCAATAATGGTTGTGTTACAAATGATACTCAATTGTTTAAACAGGAGTGACTAAGATTTAAAGAATTATCTCTTTATATCATGCAATGTTAGTCTGCTTACATGTTGATAAAGAATTGAACATAATCTTTATTGATAAAGAATTGAACATAATCTTTATTAATAGACGTACAAGTATAAAAGAAATACAAAGAGTAAATATTTCTTTACTCTTACCTCTTTTAGATTCCATATTATTGAACTATATTTAACTTTAAATAATGTGGTTTTATAATAGTACTTAGATTCCATATTATTGAACTATATTTAACTTTAAATAATGTGGTTTTATAATAGTACTTAGGAAAATATTTTGACAGTGAGTCTATTGGAGTAAAACTTTGTTTAGTTGTATATCATTCGTTGATATTTTGAAATATCGTAAAGTTTAAATACATAATTTCAATTCTTTCTTTTTATATAATCTACCGATTTTACAACTTACTTTAATCTCAAATAACCGAAATGAAATAAAATAAAAGAATTAATAAAATTATAGCAACACAAAAGAGAAATCATCTCCAACCAAACTAGAACAAAAATAATAAAAAGAAATTAATAGTGTGTTTCAATAGAGAATTTTATGAAGGTAATTCATTTGTATAGAGAATTTAAAATGCTGCATGACAAAATATGTTATTTGAGTAAGAAATCTAAAAAAAAAAATGCTAGAATTCTGTTAGAGTAATTAGACTACTTAAAATTAGATAATTTTAAATTCTATCCAAAAAGTAAAAATTTGAAATTCTTTGTACTTTCCATTTTTTTTTCATTATTTCTCCTTGACTCTATTTTGGTTGATACATCATTAAGGTTGAGATATTCTCCATATGATACTTTTTACTTAATATCGACTAGTTTTTTTTATTGATATTCGTAAAATTTATTTTATAGTTTAAATTGTAAAAATTATTTTATTTTGTAAACCATTGTTCTTAACTTCTATTTTGGAGGCTATTTTTTGCATGCAAATTATAACTTTTCAATTAAGGTGTCTATATTTATAATTTTATCATCGACATAAATATTACTTTTTATTAATATTTTGATAAGATGTTTTTTTTCTTCTAATATTAACAAAGAAAACTTTTAGCTTAACATTGTTTTCTACGAATATCAATTCAATTTTTTTTTCAGATCGACAAACATTCAACTATCAATATTCTAAAAACAATCTTAATTTATTAATATAAATAGTTATGATCGATATTAACTAAAATCAATCTTCAGTTGACACCATTTAAACTGTAGTTATGGTAGAATTTTACTTTTTGCAAATATCAATTAGAAAAAGTTGACAAAATTTTAAAAAAATAACATTCATCAAGACAAAATAAAAATCATTGATGTTAATGTTTTTGAATTATGAACATTATTTGATATTTAAATAATTTTTGTATTGTAATGTAATTAAAATACTTGTACAAATAAACAAAATTTCAATTAATTAATTTCAAATTAAAATACTTTATACAATTTTTATATTTTATTCATACATAAAAATTAAATCATTTAAAATAAGATGAATTCAAATAAAAAAAAATACTTAAATGTCTTAAAAATTATAAAATTAACCGTCCAAATAAAAAGGAAAAGTGTCTCTTAACATTATCTCAATCACAGCATAAACAAGAACGAGAAGACAACCTAAATAATTGTGGATTAATTAAAACTAATCTTACTGGACATGATTTAATCGGTAATTGTGGTGGAATCTTAATATCAATTAGAAAAAGTTGACACACTTTGAAAAACAAAAATAACATTGACCAAGATAAACTAAAAAAATCATTAATGTTAATTTTTTGAATTATGAACATTATTTAATATTTAAATAATTTTTTATATTTGATATAATCAAAACTCTTCATACAAATAAAAAAATTGGAATTAACTAATTTCAAATTGTTTTATTCCTACATAACATTTAAAAAAGTTAGTCAATTCAAATTTAAAGTACTTAATTGTCTTAAAAATTATAAAGTTACATCTATCTCAACCACAACATAAACAAGAGCATAAGACAACTATATATGAGAAAGGAAACAAGAAAACTTCTTTTTAGGTTTTATCCTTTTTCAAAATTTTCAGCTCATCACTAGCAGATGAGATAACAATTTAAAAAAAAAGTCAGGTCAGTGGATATATAATAAAAGGGTAAGTCTATTAGAGATCAACACCAATAATATTGCAGCTATAAGCACATAGGCAGTGATGATTCAAATTACATATTTATATTAGAGTGAACAAACACAAAGTGACCATAGCTTATAACACCCATAACAAATCCCAGAGCATTGAACTTGCATAGACTAGCCATGCCCACTTTATTATCAAACTTTAAATGGAGGTGATTAAACACAACACATACTTATTATTGTTATTCTTAAGTGTGTACTTTTGATACATATGCAGCTATATCTGCTTCAAGCTTTTTAAATCTTCACCTCATTTGCAGTTGCATGGGTTGCAAGTGCAGTCTGATCCACACTTGCAGCCATTCTCAGCTGTAACACCCATTTCAGCACCTTCAAATTGAGGCTTCGCAACTCCCAAAACTAGAGTCTCTGAGGTTGTGTTCTCAGCATAGCTCATGTCAAAAGAGTACTTGCTGCAACTGTGGCAAAAAAATAAAAAAATAAAAAAAATTAACACCTGAAATCATGTGGGGGAAATAAAATAAAATCAAATTTAGTGAGACTCTTTTCAATACAAAGTCAATTTTAGTGAGATCATGTACTTTTTCTTGACAATTTGATGAAGAATTTAGCCCAAAAAAATGGAACTAAAATACAAATATTTTATTTCTCTTGCACACAAAATAAACTTAACGAAAAACCTAGTTTTCAAGACAGCTAAGTTCTACCCTCTTAATTTAATAAATTCCAATGTTCAAAGAAAAAACGATTCTGGAAGAAAGCAAGCGGAGAAAATTATTGCATGGTTCAGACACTTATCAACCACAAGTGATCTCAGCTATATCCTCGAGATATAATACTATTTCTCAATAAATTGAAAAATATGATATTATATAGTAATAAAAATTGCCATTCGCAAGAGAACTCTATCCTTAAAAACAACCTAAGAGAGATCAAAGAAACAAAGCTAAACTAAACTTTTGGATTAAACAGCAATATTTTGGGAAACTGAGCACAAAAAATAATCACACAACTCCAGAACAACAAAAGGGGTATCCAAAAACCAATCAACAGATTCGGTAAAGAACAAAAACAAAAAGCCCGTTTAAGGAAAAACACTAACAGATTAGAATTCACGCATAAATTAAAGAACAACTTCATATTAGAAATTAATTTTAAAAGATAATCAAACATATTAGAAAAAAAAAAAGTGATTATATACCCGCAGCTGCTGCCACAGCTGCAGCTACTTCCGCACCCACAGTTCTTGCCACAGCTAGACATTCTCAAAATGGAAGAAGTGAAGAACACAGAAAATATTATAGGTTGTTTACTTAACTCACCCGAATGATTGTAATAGAAGCGTGATCCCCATTTATAAGGAGTTGCTGAGAGTGTGTGAAATCTAGACCGCCCACGTGTCGCGCAATCTGGTCCATTTGAGACACAACTATGCTACGACTTTTCCCATGTCGACGTCGTTCTCGCACGATTCTTTATAATTTGTGTGGTGTACGATAACGATAATTACATCCGTGCTCTTTGAAGTATACGTAACACACCAATTTTACTTTTTTGATTTTTAATTAGCTATACTTTTATTTAATTTTAAAAATATTCTCAATTATTGTAAATTTTAAAAATATTCTCAATTATTCTCTTTAAATTTGTGAAAAGAAAACCATCTCTTCCAATAGTTTGTATCATGCTTAAATTTAAAAACTAAATAGTTGAATTAAAACGTGAATAAAGTTACATATAATTAAAATTAAACGATCAAATTTACAAAAAAATTAAGATCAAATTAACAGAAAGTTAAAAATTAGGAATCTAAAATTAAAAATAATAAAAATTAAAATGCTGATTTTGTAAAGTTTAGGATCAAAATTATAATTAAATCGTAATTTTATATACTAATATTCGTAACTCCCTAGCTCTTACTTCTTTTTAGTAATAATCTATACAATTATATGAAAAGAGATACCTTGCATAATTTTTTTATTCTAAAATAATTAAATATATTTTGAAGAAAATAATGATTGTATAATTTTTTAATATTATTTAATAAAATATATTTTATTATATTGTTTTTTATTTTTAAATAAAAATAAATAAAAAATATATATTTTAATGTAAAAAAAATGTGAATACGCATAATAATAATAATATGTTATATAATTAAATTCCTTTTTGTGAATACTGTGAACGTCAAACGGTGAAAGAAAGAGCAAAATGAATGGCTATGATACAGATTACGTAATTAAGTATGACACTGAGAGAATTTCTAGACTCTTCTGAGTATCGAAAAGTTCAATTGTATTTTTGTTCCTTGTCTATCTGCTACTATCTTCGGCACAATACAAAAAAGCGAATTGAACCAATACATTTTCGTGTTGCACATTTTTCATAAGGTAATACATAGTTGGCTTAATTACTTGTATTTTTACAATTTCTTTATTTTATTCAAAATATTAATTAAAGATTCAATTTGATGCCTTATCTTAACATTGATCCAATTTATTATCCCGTATCTAAACTGACATAAAATAGTGGTGACAGTTTTAAATTGTTATTAAAAACCGTGTTGTGAATTGTCCCTAGAGATTAATCATGTTGAGTCAATTTAGATAAAAACTAGAAAACTGCATTAATTTTATAAAATTAAGGAACTAAACTCAACTATTTATGGACCAAAATTGAATATATAAAAAGTAACGCGAAAAATAATTCAACTATATATTTATATCATTGTTTTTATTTTAACGAAAAATATCAATGTTTTATTTTACATTATTTATATTTTTAATTGAGAAAATAAAAACTGTTTTTATTATTTTAATTATCATCAAATTGTTATAAGAATAATGAAAATATATTATTCTAGTATGAATAGAGAAGGTCTCCTTCTTTTGATGTTTTATTTTTCTTATGGTCTTTTTTTTAGTGTGGGTGGGAGTATATTTACAAAAGGAATTATGCTCAAGTTAGTCCATTTAGGTTCTTGAGAATGATAAGTGTTATTAAAAACATATCATTATATCCTTGTGAATATATTTATAGAGTTAGGATGAGTCACTGATAGCTTAGTTAATTTTGTATTAGTTTGATATCAAGTACATCTTAATTATGTTAATCTAGTTTTACATGTGATTATTTGTATTAGGCTCTTCAAGAAGTATTCTTCTGGATGATATAACATGTTTTTGGTCTTTTTTTGGTCGAGATGGTCTTGGTTTTGAATAGTACAATAGTTCTTAGGATCGGAAAACTTTGCTTGGAAAGTCTTAATTTTACAAGAAAAATTCCACGAATATTCTTTGTTGGATGCCGGGATGATCTAAGTTACCTCCCTAACCCCTAGACTCGAGAGAAGACTCCCCATAAAGTCTAAAATGTTCTTCGTACGAGTTGGTTAGGATTTGAAATGACATCATTTGTGATCCACATTCGCAATGGTTGTATCCATTGGATATTGATGGATCTAATGGTTGGGAAGAGATGTGTCTTTTTGGATTTCCCCATTTTATAATTATATAAATAGGGGTGGGTCCTTTTGTTGGGACTACCCTTGTTTTATCTTTCTCCTGAGTAGTGGTGCAGAGAGTTCAATTCCTCCAAAGTTAGTGATGTCTTCTCCTTCAAGTGTGTCTTCGGTTGTCATATTGGGTGTTTAGTTCTGCCTTTAGGACTAGGACATGTCAATTTTATGCTTCTAGGTAAGGGATTTAACTGTGGAGTAGGCCGATAATGATCTTCCACCTTAGTCGGGTTATGACTTGGTAGATGGGTATGTGTGGCCGAGTACTTTTCTAAGTATTAGTGGTCGTCTATGATAGAGTCCTTTGCAGCCAGTGTGTTGATGCTTAAGAAGGACACCGAGATAGGCATGATTTCACTAGCACAGTGTAGTGTCATAGATAATGTGTGTCATGGTCGAGAAAGGGGTTTTAATTGAGTTCTTTTATGTGTATGAATGTCTCTTTATAAACCTCCATATTAATTTCCATTTTGACGAGTTCACTATAGGTGTCCTTTGGGTCCTAAATGTTGCTAATACCAAACTTTATCCAAATTCGTGGGTTTCATTGCAATCTTTTCAGCTTGCTCTGTGAACTATTGAAATTAAAACCTTTTCCACATGTTTTTTTTTTCATTACTATAGTTCCTAACCAACTGACATGGTCTGTTAGTTGTCACTTGTTAGCCAAACGGGGGCATGTCTCTTTGCACTCTATATGTGATTGTATAAAAATTTTAAGAAGGGTTTTCAAAATTGTAGTTGAGCCATTAGGTAACCATTCTCTCTATGATGCGGGATAATTGAAGTTCCTCTTATATTAGACCCTAGACCCTATGTGATATCATAGTTGGTTGAGGTTGATGATGACCTACGAAGACATAGTAGTTTTGAAGGTTTTAAACCTACTCTCGAGGAGGTTACCCACCTAAAAGATCCTCGACATATACCTTTCCCCAATGATGGGTGGATTTTACCGATATGTAAGTCTATTTGGTAAATAGTAATGATGGGTGGCTATAGTTTGTCATTTTTTTTGTATACAATTTTCATTTTGTACAAGTGTTGACCGATATATATTTGAATATTAATACAAGTTCATTTTGCTTTTCATAATATTAGTATTTGTTAGCGGCTTTGACCAACAATTATATGTTTAATAGTGCGCCCCTCATTAAAACTAATGACTCGTTGGTCAATGAATTGTTGTTAGTGATAATGGTGTGGAAAACACCGTATCATCATATTATGTTTTTTCATATGAAGTTTCTAATGCTTTTTGGCTAAGATGTTGGGAAAGGGCTTGACTTTGATCCACTTAGTGAAGTAATCGATAGCAACTAACAGGAATTTGCACTGTCTCTTTTTAGGCTGGAGACAACGCTATTATGTCCATACCCACATGGCAAATGACATAAGGAAGAGATGTGGTGCTACTCCTCGGGATTCGAGGCTAGTATGTTCTCATATTTGTGGTACTTAATGTATTTCTTCACATAAGTTGCATAGTTGCTCTATATTGTAAGCCAGTAGTACTCAAGCTTAAGGACTCACGTAGCCATTGTCCTTCCTCCTGAATGAAGTCTATAGATACCTCGATGGAGCTCTTCTAAGATGTATTTGCCTTGGTTAGCCGAGATGCGTTTTAGGAGTGGTCAGGAAAAGCTTCTTTAGAACATCTAGTGACTGATAATTATGAATCGAGAGCATTTTTTCTTCATGACCTTCTCATCGGCCTCTTTACATTCACCCATTTTGAGGAACATTCGAATTGGTGTCATCCAAGTCTCGTCCTCAACTGTTGTCAATCATTCATCTTTTTGGTCGATGTTGGGTGTTATCACAATTTGTTGGATAATGGACTGGTGTTAACTCTTCTTTCTTGTACTTGTTAGTTTTGGCAACAAGTTGGCGCTAGTGTTATGCTCCCTCTTTATATGCTCCATGGTGGCTATCTCAAATCGGGCACCAAGTTGACCACTTTCTGGTAATACTTAAGCAACATTAGATTTTTAACGTGGAATACATCGGTGAAGTGGCCAACAGTTAATTAAGAGTCACTTTTAAACTTTATCTTTGTTGCTCTTATGTCTCAAACAAGAGTTAGTCTGACTATCATTGCTTCATACTTAGCCTGATTATTGAAAGTCTTCAAATCAAAACAAAGAGATTGCTTTATTAGCATCCCTATGGGTCCTTCTAGGATGACTTTGATGCCACTCCTTTTGTTACTGGACGAGTCGTCTACATGTAGGGTTCAAGTGTCGTTGTACTCTTTTAGGTTGGGGCTAAAATTCATTGTGAAATCGAATAGGCATTGAGATTTGATGGGTGCTCTCGGTTCGTATTTGATTCTGAACTTGAAGATTTCAACTAACCAATTAATTATTCTTCTAGTGAGGTTAGGTTTTATTGGATAGTCCATCTTCACAATAATTTGGTGGTTTAGGAAATATAGACTCATTTGTTGAGTTGTGGTTTGGCTGACAACTCAGAGGTCTTTACTCTTTTTCTATGTCTTGCAAGAATGCTGCACTAATTGCTTCTCTCGAGATCGAGTAGTACACCGTGATGGGGTGTGCTATAGGTGGTTTCTAGAGCACGGGTGGGGATGCCAGGAAACTCTTGATTTCAAAGAATATTTCGCATTAAGTGTTCCATTCAAACTTTAACACTTTCTTAATTAGTTTGATTATGGGTTTTGTTTCTCCAACTAGTTTGGGAAGGAATCAAGCTAGGGATTTCAATCTACTAATAAGCCTTTGTACCTCTTTAACGTTTCTCTGACTGTGCATCTCGGTTATGGCTTGACATTTATCTGGTTGGCTTGGGTCTCCCTGTGGGTGAGCATAAAATCGAGGAATTTTTCTCTTTTTACTTCAAACAACCAATTGTCCAAGTTGAGCTACGTGTTATATCTTCTAAGCATAGTAAAGACTTCGCTTAGGTCTTCAATGTGATTTTAGCATGGATCAGATTTAACCACCATGTCATTGACATACGCTTTGAAATTTCGACCAATGAGTCATTTGAACACTTTTTTCATAATTTTTGGTACATGGCTCCTACATTCTTAAGGTCGAAAAATATGACCACGTCCCGCGAATGCATGCAAATCTGATTGTATACTGAATAGGCACTAAGAAGTAAGGATTTTGTTCCCGATCGCTCTGTTGATTAGTCGATCTACTTGGCAAGGGGTAATCATCCTTGTGGCATGCTTTGTTGAGGTTTCTGCAATCAGTAAACATTCTTCATTTCCAGCTTGATTTCTTCCCCATTACAGTATTAGCAAGCCAAGTATTGTATTTGGCCTTTAGGAAAAATTCAGCTTTAAGCAGCTTCTCGTTTTCCTTGGATGTCTTTCTTTTTTTGTCCCCTATCTTTCTTTTCTTCTAAAACATTGACCACGCTTCTTGGTATATAAAGAGTCTATGCGAGATCACTTTGGAGTTTACTTCTGGCATGTCAACTGTCATCCATGTGAACAAGTCGGCATTATCAACGAGGGTACGTGATATCATCTTGGCCTCAAACTCTATTAAAGAGATTCTTATTCGTGTGCTTTGTGTTTAACCCTTCAATTTCAGGATTGTTGTGTCCTCGCTTGGTTCGACTTGTATATCATAGTATATCCTTGGGCCAAGATCGACCAAGGAAATTGTGTTCTTGTTTTGTAGGGTGGCTTAACATTCAACACTTGGGCTTCGATATGCAACTTGCAGCTTAGAATTCCTTAGTAGTTCTCTGGTCAACATGGATCGTGATGATGTCCTCGAAGGTCGAGGGGAATTTCATTGCTAAGTGTGATGTGGATATTATTGCTCCTAGCTTGGTCAATGATGATCTCCCTAAGAGAATGTTATACAAGGTGTTGGCGTCAATGATAAGGTATTAGATCTTAATCATCCTACAATTGAGAGACCTTTCCCAAACTTCGTGTAAAGGTATGTGTATTATCTCGTATTGATCCTTTCTCCCAAAAACCTTATGATCTGGTTGTCGAAAGATTGGATGTCTATCTCAAGAATCTATAGAAGGTTTTCCAGTAAAGGATGTATTCTCATAAATCTGGTTGTCGAAAGATTGGATTTTCCTTTTTCGGTTTTCTACACAAATATAATCACACTTAATTTCCCTAGTTCCATGTTTTTTTCTACATGAGGTCGAAACTTCTCTTCCACAAGAAAGAAATCTCTTTCCACAAGAGTTATTCTCGATCTTTTGTCAAACCTCAATCTCCACTAGAAAAAGTCATATATCATAATATAATATAATTTACTATCATAATTACATAAAGATGAAATATAAAATAATTTAAAATATTTAACACAACTTATAAACTAGTTAATTATAATTTATTATAAATTTAGGATATGAGAATATGTAATGACGATCTAAGAAATTAAAAATCTATTTAAGATTAAGTAATGAACTGGTATCGATTTAGTTAGCATTATTTAAAGTCAACTTTTAAAAGTTGACTTCATGATTTTAGAATAGACCTAATATGCTATTCAAATACGATACTATTAACTAATTGACATTTAGTTTATTGAGTTTTGCTTGTTAGAATATTTTTTGGCCAAAATTAAATGTTTATTTTCTAGTAGTGTAAACTTAAAAAATTTAATTTTCAATAGAGTGAAGTTTAATAAATTAAATATTTATTTCACCTTAAGAATATTAATTAATAATTTTCATTTTTAGCCCGAAATTTAACTATATAGTTAGTTACAAAAACTAAAAGAATTATGGTTACAAAATAACAAGAATTTAAAACTAAAAAATATTTTTGCGACGTTTAGAGAAACGATAAAATTTATTATAAGGATTACAATATATTTAAACGTTTATTTATTATGCTCGTACTCATTAAAATAAAAACCCATATTAAAATAAGAGTAATATTATATTTAGTTGTTTAATATGTTATTAGTTTACAAAAATATTTAATGAAATAAAAAAATATTTAGTATCTTAAAAATAAAGATTAGGATATTCCTTATGATTCGAATACATTTTCCATTTAAAATATTTAAATTAAAGAAGTGAAGAAAATGTTTATTATTTGCTTAATGATTAAATAAGCGTCAATTATTAAAATAAGAACAATATTGTATTCACTCTTTCGTTATCTTTATTACTTTATACAATCATTAAATAAAATAAATATATTGAGTATCTTAGATATTTAAAATAATTTCTCAATTTAAAGAACGCAAAATTTAGTAAAATATATTATCAAAGTTAAAAGTATTCTTGAAAGAAAAAAATTTCAGTTGTTATAAATTTAGGAAAGCACCAAATTACCATACAAAGGATATGATGAATTTAAGGTTGCCTGAAATCATGCATCATGCTTAAGAAAGCAAAGCAGCATGCTTATGAAAGCAAAGCAGCATGCTTATGAAAGCAAAGCAGCATGCTTATGAAAGCAAAGCAGCATGTGTAAACTTTCTAACTATGACAAAGACAAAAATTTTAAAATTTGATTAAGTATATCGTCTATCGTAGTCCTACTAGTGACTAATAATGTTGATAACCCATTTTCTTTGCACATTTTTTTTTTCTTATTTTGACCTAATTAGGGTATGTATATATTCAACTTACTGCATATATAGTAAATGAAAAATAACTACCGAATATATATGAATTCGCTTTGAATTCTTCGAATCTGTACAAGTTATCAAGAGTTTAAAAGATGATTCGTGATCAACTATTTACATAAGAACCGGGTTTAATTTTTTTTTCTTTTTCTTTTTTTACACATGCTTCTCTTTCTCCATCACTCTTTACTCTCTAAATTCTTGATACTGTTTCTAATTATTTCAAGAACATATCCTACCAGCTTGGCGGAGCATAGTTTAGAGTAATTTATGTTCAATTATAATTGAATTTAGAGTGAGTTCATGTTTATTCTAAAATCTCTTTATTTTTAATTCTTTAAGTTTATCCATAAATATTTTTAGGTTTTACTACTTCTATCGTAAAAAAAGAAATAGTATTCTCTTCACTGATTCAACCTTAGATTTATGTTTTGTTTGTTTTGGTGATGTTCACTAACAATATAAATATTTGGTGTCCTAAGAATATTGATAATATGGAAGATGATTGTGAGAAAAATTGAAAATTATAGATTAATGGAATAAGAGAATAGGGAGATAAAACTCATCAAACATAGAAATAATTAATTTGGGAAATGTTAACGAGAAGAAAGAAATTAAGATTGTCACCAATATTATAGATGAAACACGAAGGAAGTTGTTTATTTTATTTGAAAAAAATTTAGGGCTGTTTTTGCTTGGCCCTATTAAGACATATCCAAATTAGATTCCATATAGTACAACATAAGCTTCCATTGAAACTTGAGTATCTTCCAGTCAAGCAAAAATTAAGAAGAATGAAACTTGAAAAGTCTTTGAAGATAAAAGAAGAGGTGAAGAAGCAATTTGATGCTAGATTTTTTACAGTAGTGAAGTATCCTCAATGGGTGGCAAATATAGTTCTAGTGTTGAAGAAGGATGAAAAAGTTTCAATGTACATTGATTATCAAGATTTGAATTGGCCTAGCCCTAAGGACAATTTTTCATTGTCACATATTGACACTTTGGTTGACAACACTACTCAACTTTCACCATTCTCTTTTATGGATGGGTTCTCTAGTTATAATCAAATCAAGATAGCTTCTGAAGACATGGAGAGAACTACCTTCATTACATTTTGGGGAATGCTTTGTTGTAAGGTGATGACATTCAGACATAAGAATGCTATTACGACTTATTAAAGGACAATAATGACTCTCTTTAATGATATGATGCACAAAGAGATTCAAGTTTACGTGATCGATATGGTTGCCAAGTGTAGATCGGAGGATGAACAATTGTTAATATGAGAAAGTTATTTGAAAGGTTAATGAAGCTTAAGCTCAGATGAAACCTAGCTAAGTGCACTTTTGGCGTGAAATATAAAAAATGGTTGGGGTTTATTGTTAATCAAAATGGGATAAAAGTTGATCCAGACAAGGTGCAAGCAATTCTAGAAATATCTAATTACAACCTCCTTGTATTCTCTAATTACATCAGAGTTACAAAACTGAATTTAGTAGATTCTGGATTCAAGGATTATGAAAACCTTTACATAATATTTCTTTTTTCTATTTAAGCTATTCCATGTTTGTGGCTATTTAAGCCATTCCATGGCCCCTTCTTCTTCTCGATGGCGCCTTTTACTTCAATTTAATGGAGTTTAGTCAAAACTGAGCAGTCACCAGAGTCCTCTCTACTATGGATTTGTCAAATCCTTTTGGAGGCTAGGTTGGGACACCATCCATTGGTATGTGTCCTACCCAAGTCTCCAAAAGACTAGGTTGAGTCATTATCCACTTAAGGGATTAGTGAAGCTTTGTCTAGACGTTCATGTGCAATTGACGGATCATAAGAAAAGAAACAAAGGAAAAAGTGAGATATATATACTCTTGAAAATAGTATTGCATAGATTTTAAATATAAAACACCTTTTATTGATTAATCTAGTCCTTTTAAAACCATTTTAGGTGATTCACATCCCATAAGCCATCCAAAATTTTATTTCAGAAAAATACTTGGGAACTGATAATCACTACAAAGTTAAAATGAACAAACTTTATCATGAATCCTATTACAACCATTAATTATATTGTAGAGAAATGTTGAGAATGATACTGATAATAAATAAAGAATCGGTTAAGACTAGCCACGATAGATGGGCATGTGCACATAACATACCCACCATCAACATTTCAACTCATCTCAATTCCTAAGGAATGAAATCCTTCATTAACATGTATGTCAATAATGACACAATCATGATCATAAGGCCTTCCCCCCATAAGGGAAATAAAAATAATTATCAGTAAAGATTATCAAAAACATTTATGTTGTAAAGATATAAAATATAAGTTATAAAAGAATCAATTTATCTTAGATAAAAGATATGTGAAGAAATATGTGAAAGTTCATGAAATAGAATGTTTCAATAAAACATTGAGAAAGAACATTTTCAGAGTTATGAGACTTAGGGGTATCACATAAAACAACAAAACAATATGCAATACCTATACATATCTCCTTTCTCTACCTTGGAAGTTTCAAAGTCGAGATTCCTCCACCAATATTCTCTCATAAGTTTTCTTATGTTTTCTTTCGTTATGCACTCGTGAGAGTTGTAAATTCTCAAACACTCTATTTATAGAGTTGAAACAATCATCTCTCCTTCGGTTACAAGTAACTACATAGTTAGAACTCAATTGGTCCTTTACTAACCTAGTTAGGTTAAATTTCCAAAGAGATAAGTACTATGATGTGAAATATCTCTGGTCATCAGTGGAAAATTGGGTCAACATATTCGTTGTTATCTCTAATAGTGTTTATGTAGAGATATTTATCTGACTTATCTAGACTTCTGGGAAATAAATTTTACCCTTGAAATTTGTCCCTTATGATCAAACTTCAATAACTCTTCAAAAATATAGACGATTTACTACCACTGATTCATATAATTGTCTACAAGAAATGGTTATTTCATTCATCCAATGTTTTGTTCCAATTTGTATCGTTTAAGGTTGCCTAGAGTAGATATAAAGATTAGACCATAAGTAAATTAGCTATTTGTGTGTGTATCTCCTGTCTTAGTATCGTCAAATGATTTCGAATTGTCTACCAAGTAGAAATTACTATTTTCTCTATTATTGACTTTGTAAACAATCTATATTTCATTGTAGATGCATCCTTATCGTCTCATCTCCTGATATATGATTTTCGCCATAAGGTTTGACTCTCTAAGTTTTAAATAATCTTATTAGACGATAAATTTTGGTGATATTAAATAAAATAGTTTTATAAATTTTTGGATGTTACAACTTGTGTCTGAGAATGGTAAGTTACACTAGTTTTCCTTATGTTATTTAAAAGGTGAACATAAAGCACTGAATTTAGAGGTAAAGATTGAAGCCCATGATGAAGGATACTCGTAAGGCTTGTGAAAGAGGAGAAAGGTTAGGAGGCCTATGAAGGAATGCAAAGAAAAGGAGACAAATAAGCATAGTCACGATTGGTGCCATAGAAGTTGAGTCAGGCACAAGTTGGATTGTTGGCCTGTACAACAAGATTTGTACCGGGAGCCATTAAAGTTGAGTTGGGCGTGAACGTCGTTCAAACTCTATTTAATGAGTGTCTGTGTGTTAGGATTTAAACACACAGAGTCAGAGTCGAGAAAGAGTCAGTATTGGACGACAACTTTATGGTCTTGGTGTAATCATCTTCTTCTTCCATTGTTCATCTTGTATGTTTAGGGTTCTCATGTTTAAAAGGAACTAAACCCATTATTGTTGGGGCTAGACGTAAACTAACAAGCTCTCATGTAATCAATATTGTGTTTATATATATATATATATATATATATATATATATATATATATGTATATATAAAATGTCTTTTCCATTCAATGTCATTATTTTAATTTTATGTTTAATTCTTATCATGACATGATAATTGATTCTTAAGGTATTGGGAAATATCATTTGTAATTAGGATCTTAACTAAAAAACTAATGAAACAATGTCTCTAGAAATAAGCATGATATTTTTTTTTTATCTTAAACCTTTAGGACAAAAACAAGTCCTTTTTATATAATTAATCAAGAAATGGATGATAAATAGGGAAGATTGGGCTCATTAACCTAAAGAATTAGAATTTGGGTATTATTGTGGGTTGACATTGGCAGTAGTTAAGAAGGTAATGATTTTTATGCATGAGAGTGAGGTATGGTGAAGTCTAACACTAGCAATGTTCATATCATCAATCCTTAACTTTATTTTGCTATTTGAGATTTCACATAAATTCATAAAAATATTTAATTTCTCTTGTTTAATTTATTTTCTCGCACAAACCACCCAAATTATGGAATTATTCTTTGATCTAATTTTATTATAATTTTGAATATTTCTGTGTATTGGTTAAGTCCTTTAAGAGAGAACAATATATTTATTACTTACTACATGAGTGATTGGCGCACTTGCCATTGAATGCAAAAAAGGTGTTATCAAGTTTTTGATGTCTTTGTCAGGGACTTATGTTCTAATTTATATCAATTTTGCTCTTATAATTTTGTTAGATCTATTTTATTTTTATTTGTTGAGTTTCTTTGAATTTTTATTTTTTTTAATTTTTAATTTTTAATTTATTTCTTTGGACTAACTTGTCGTTCTAGGTTTTTGTGTGTTCTTGTGTATGCAAGGTCTCATTTGCACTAGGAGGAAAATTTCTTCAGAACCCTTACTGGTAGATCATGAGATTGAAAGGACTGCAAGAATAATCTTGCTTGACACAAGGAAACAAGGAGTTAGAGGCTAACAAGTCATTCAATCTTCCTTCATTACAAAAGAGATGGCTGAAGAATAACAAGGACAAAATCAACAAAAAATCATAGGAAAACTATTGGGGACTCAATCATATGCACAAGTCCTGGAGAATTCTTTAGTATCTTTAGACCCACGATGAATGAGAAGATTACTGAAATGAAGCCTGCTCTCTTACAAATGATCCGTTCTCAACAATTTGCAAGCATGGACCATAAGAACCCACACACTCATTTATACACATTTTATGAGTTGTGTGGCACAATTGGTATGATAGGAATTGATGAGGAGGTATTACTATTGAGATTGTTTCCATTCTCTTTGATTGGAAATGCTAATTAAGGCTTGGATTCAATCACAACCTAACCAAAGTCTGATCAGCTAGAAGGATGTGGAAACCAGATTTTTATTTAGATTTTTTCCTCCATCCATGAATACTGAGGCGAAGACAACCGTAGCCACTTATGTGCTAGGGAGTGATGAACCCTTGTGTGAGGCCTAGTAGAGATATACATTTTTGTTGAGAAAGTGCCTGAATCACAAATTTGAGGAGGAACTACTTGTGCAGATTTTCTGTAATGGGCTCCAACTAAAGACTAAGATGATTCTAGATGCCTCTTTTAGTGGTTCAATTCTATTGAAAATTGTAGAGGAGGCTATTACCATTATTGAATCCATGGTTTCCACTGATATGAGAGGCCAACACGGGAGGGTACTAACTCAAAATAAGGGAGTATTAGACTTGAGTTCTCAGGATGCTCTTTTGGTCCAACACAAACTGTTCACCCAGTAGATAGAGGTTTTGAGCCAAAATATGGCTAAACTTCCTTAGTAGATACAAGCCATATAGGCCACATCAGTTCCAGCTTAACCAGTATCGATGTGTGATATTTGTGGAGGTAATCATTTTGATGGTTTTTGCCAAATGCTTAGTAGTTCCCTAAATGCAGAAGTTAATTACATAGGGAATCAAGGAAGGCCACAGTTCTACAACATCCATTTTCCTAATTCTTTCAATCAAGGGTGCAAACAAAATTATAGTGGAGCATCAGAAAGTGGATCTCAACAACAACAACACCTACCAACACATGAACGATCAACAAAATTGAAGAAACTTTTCAACACTTTATACAATTATCTCTCTAGAATCACAAAATTACAAATGTATTCATAAAGAATATGGAGATACAGGTGGGAGAATTGGCTAAGAAGATAGTAGACCATAAGGGTAAATCCCAAAGAACAATGTAAAATAATTGTTACTAGAAGTTGGAAGGAAGTTGGGTTGAGAGAGGAAGAAAAAGTGGGAATAATAAGGATAAGATGACTGAGGGAGAGAGAGAGAAGATGGCTGTAGATAGTGGAATCGAGGAGGAATAAATAAAGAAAAGATTATTAAAGAAAAAATAAAGAAAAAGAGAGAGAATAGGAGGTTAGAGCCCCATTTGTAAAGAAGCTTTTGTATACTCCTGCAGCTTCCAAGAATGAGACAAAAAGATCGTTCCTTAAATTTAAGGAAATTATAAGGGAGTTGAACCTCACCATCCCTTTTGCAAAAGCTTTGGAGTAGATGCCATTATATGTTAAATTTATAAGCTTCAAAGCTTCCTTGATATGTGCATAGTGATGTAGGCTTGTAGTAGGTTGTGGGTGACACCATTTTGACGTCCTCAATTAGGATTTCGACTTTCCTAACGAGGAAGGTTGCACTTTAAGGCTCAAATCCTTAATTAGGCCCAAAATTAACGTACTTATGCTTCTACTTTTTTTTTATACAAAAGAAAAACTATTTCTATACAAAAAACTCTACTCTTATGTTTACACTACTCATTTTTTTTTCACAGATAGAGGTCTTGTATTCTTCATGCTCTAAAAAACCTTAGAGTGACTTATTTAAGGTTGAACTTAGGACCAAATGCCTTATTGGAGACCCAAACAAGCTCGATTATGTCTAACCTCCTAGTAAGCTCCTAATCAATCATCTACCTATGTGACCTCTTTATTCTCTTATGCAGTCTTGGAGATGGTATTCCATCAGACCCTCTATCTTGAAAAAGATGTCTTTATATCTTAAATAAAGCTCAATGATTGCAAACTTGATATGTTTGATTTATTTTTTCTTTTGGATCAAAGATCCATTTGCAATAATCATCAAACAAAAGTGAGATAAATTTTTTTATTAAGAGTTTTTTAAGAGAAATTGTAATAAAATAATGTCCTGTATTTTTATAATAGTTTTTTAAAAGGAAAAGTAAGGATTATTGTTTGAAAATATTTTTCTTATCATTGTTGCGTGGTAGATAACAACAAAACAAAGTGATGTTTTTAATATTTTTGAAAAAAAGAATAAGAATATGAGTGATAACAAGAATTCAATGTATGACAATCTGATATAGTTGATTTACATTATATTATTAACTTTATCTTTACACCTATGAAAGGAGGTGAGTATAGACAAGATTTTCTCACTGAAAAAGATAAAATTTAATTTCAAAATTTGAATTATAAAAGGAGACTACACTTTTTCACATAATTATTAATATTATAATTCTACAGAGGAATCAATAATATTTATTTTAAATAACATTAGGTTTATTATAAATATAGACAGTTTTATTCGTATATTATATATATAATAATAATTTAATATATTTTACGAATTATTACCTAAGCTATTTAAAAATTATAATTAATACTCATTAAATTAGTCTCATTTTCACATGTTTCAAATAATATATAATATTGGAGATTTAATTAAAAATTAGTTATTTAAGATTTGAATGAGTTTTAATACATACATCTTATAAAATAAAATATCTTTTAAATTCAATGATTATATTTTTATAATGAATATATGATTACATAAAAAATAATTTAATTTTGAAATGTTTAATGATAAAATAGTAATATGCTAAATTAATATTTAAAAGATAAGAAAGTTATTGTAATAATAGGTGTATTTTGATAACGTCAGAATAGTATAACACAACAAATGAAAAAGAATCATTATGCACCACTTATTATATCTGTTTTCATTTGAAAAATAATAATTGACTTTTGTTTTCAATTATATGCATAAGTATTTAAAAAGGTTGTCTTCGGGTTCATGATACTTTCTGCCCATTTTAGTATTGAAACTTTGAAATTGAATTTGGGATCTGTGACATGTTTGAGCGTTTGATTTATTGATGTTTTTATTGGTGGGGAAGATTTATATAGAAGAAGTATGATAAGAGGAGAAGTAGTCCTATGTAGCTTTCCAAGTTTCACCTTTCTACCTATACTGGGTTTTTGAAAGGCTTTGGGTAGAACATAGATAATGTTGTCACTCAGAGGCTTGATTGAAGTGATAAAACTTTCGCCTACAAGCTCAACTAGACTGATAAAACTTTCGTCCAATAACATTGTTGGATTGATAAAATTCTCGTTCACTAACCCAGTAAAATTGATAAAACTTTCAGCCACAGGCTAGAATGGATTGGTAACGACTAGAATGATAAAACTTCCGTTCATTAGAACGTCTGGATTGATAAATTCTCATCCACAACACGATCAAATTGATAAAAATCTTGTCCACCAGCTCGGCTAGATTGATAAAACTTTTGTCCACTGACATAGTTATATTGATAAATTTTCATCCACCAGCATGGCGAGATAGATAAAATTGACTCATCTAGATTAATAAAACTCGTCCATCAACTTGGTCGAATTAATAACTCATCCATTGACTCAACAAGATTAATAAAAATGTTGACTATGATGGATGTCACCACTGGCTTGACCAGATTAATAAAAATGATGACTATGATCAATGTAGCCACTAGCTCGACAATTTTTTTTTAAAAAGACAACTATGATGAGTCTTGTCATTTACTTGACTTGATTATTAAAAAATTGACTATGATCAACGTTGCAAAACTTAACTATAATTGTTTAAAATTGTTGAAGATTGTTTAAGATTGTTATGATATGGAACGATTCAGGTTTTTCGTTGGATAATCCTCTTTGCTTACTTGGCTTGAGGTTGGGAGGCTAGTAGTCAATAACCCATGACTAAACTTGAGTCATTGAATATTTAGAATGGGTTGATTAAACATAGGGTTATGTGTCGTTAATTAGTGTGACGTCTTATTAAAAGGAAATGTAACTTATCCAAAGAGCCAATTATAAGACTTACTAAGCATCAACAAATAGATTTAGTAAAACTACCAAGAATCATAAACAAAAATAAAGGAATTACTACTTCTTTGTACTTGAAATAAGTAGAAAAAAAAATACAAATTTTAAAAATTAGATAATACTAGTTAGGATTGAGAAGATACCAAAACGACTAACAAACTTATAAAATATATCTCTCATTATAAACAAAGTTATACTTAAATTACTAACTTAAAGTCGCTACTTTAAAGAAGAACAAGAACAGGATGATTATCATGCTTCTATACCCAACTAAAGTCACATCTTCATTTTTAAGTTTTCTCTCGTCAGAATTTTCTCTATTTGGCACATTTAACTCTCCTGCATGGCACAATTACTTGGTTCTTGTGAAAACTTTGGTGGATAAAGTATAGACTCCAAATACCCATTCTTGCTTGGAGAATGTGGTCTATAGTACTGCTAGTCTCAGCCTGAGGATCCTCTCTCACTAATGGTAAGTTGGCAATGAAGACAAATTTGATATCGAAGAAGGACCATCTGAACATTCATAGTCATCATACGTGTAATCTTCCATGAACTGATCGCGTAAATAGCTAGACTAGTTTATGGGTTGTGAGCATTAAACACATGTTTTATGTCATCTTGGTCATTATAAGAAAAAAACTATTTAGAGACAAATTTTTAGTTACAAAATAAAATCGTTGCTAATTGTGACCAAATAGTTACCAAATTAGATTTTGGTTGCTAAATAACTACAAAATAGAAAAAATGATTGAATTTAGTGACCAATTAAGTCAAGATAATTAGTATCTAACATTAACTACCAAGGTTTTAGTGACCTATACCATTAGATTCTAAATTAGTCTCTAACTTAATTAGATACCAATTTAGAATCTAATGACATAGGTTACTAAAACTTTGGTAGCTAATGTTAGATACCAAATATCTTAACTTAATTGGTCACTAAAATTTAATTTTATAGTTATTTAACAACCAAAATTTAATTTGGTGACTGTTTTGATCATAATTAGCAATTATTTCATTTGGTAGCTAAAAATTAGTCTCTAAATAGCTTTTTTCTTGTAATGGGTAGGCTCCTACGCCAATTCATGTCCTTTTCTTTAATTAGGCCAGTGTTCTAAAAGTTCTTTATTTCATTGTCTATTTGTCCAACCAACTCCTATGTCATTTTAGTCCATTTATTTCCCATCAACGAATGTAACTCAAGGACTTCGCTTTGTTCTCCTTTACTGAATCATCTCTCCTCAAATTTGGTCTTAGATGATTTGTCCGCCTTAAATTTCAGCTTTCCCACAATGAGGAAGTCCACTATCTTTTTTCACAACGTTCAAAATTCCTGAAATGTACTTAGTATAATGGACAACTAAGATGAGACTTTTAGAATTATGCATAATTTGACTCACCATCATTGCTGTCGATGTTTTATCATTGTATGAGAGACAAGTAGATTAATATTCCCTATATTTCTTTCTATGATGTAGCTACTATTTTAGTCCCATTCATGGCATTTTTTTGATTACATATTTTACTTTCAACATATGTCATCCGAGGGATAACTCCATATCCAATATGTCATTGAATGAACTTGAGTTTCTTAGGATTCATGCGACGTTCTTTTCGCGAGGTGGCCTTGGCATCTTCATGGGTCTATATGTTGGAGCATTGGACAACCCATTGATCCAAGAGGAAATGCAACTTATATAACAAGTAAAGCATATGGGAGAAGGAGTTGGACTTCAGCCAAAGTATTTGTAGTTATGGATTTTGTATTCTCAAAAACTGTTGAATGTGTTGTTATGAAGGTTTAATGGATTTGATCATTTGAGGAATGGATATATATGTTTATATTAACAAGATTGTTGGACTTATAGAGTCATCCACTATCGAGCCGTTATTAGGGTCACTCTTGAATATATAATCCCACATATGAGTTTTGCAGTCTCTAACGGGAGGAGGTGTGTTGGAGATCTCACGTCGACTAGAGATAAGACATTTCAATAATTTATAAATGGATGTAAATCTCATTTTACAAGTCTGTTTTATAAGGTTGACTTAGACTTAAAAGTTAACTTTTTTGTGATGTGTGTTATTCATGAATCTCTATTAATGAATTATTTGATAGTCAAATTGAGTTTATGCATAATACATTGATTTTTTAAATCCAAGAGAACAGATAAAAGGTGAAAATAAAAGAACCAAATTTAGCTCCAAATTATTTTTTATCCTAAATATATTGGTGGGAAATGTATGGTGAGATGTGAATACTGTTTCCTCACAAGGGTTATATTTTAATGGATATAATTACGACACGTACCTAGGGTCGTTATATATAGTTCAATATATATTTGGTGTACACTTTTTTGCTTTTTTGGCTAAACTTGAAACATTTTACTCTCCACTGTATATAGAAGTTGATTTCACTAAATTTGGAATCGTAATTATGACTGAGAGGTTAAATGGTAATGACGAGTGAACGTTTGTGATTGTTTAGAGTATGATGCCATTTATTATATAGTTTTATATTTTGTAATGATGACTATTTTAGTGTTGAATATCAAATTAATTTCGGAATGTTGCAATTCAAGTTCTATTCATTTTGGTGAATCACATTCTAATCTTACTCCCTACTCCTTGGTTTTTATTTTTTTCTTTTCTAGCCAAGTTTTAGTAATAATAATGTTCCAGTGGAAGATGCATATGTTTTTCAAACTCATTTGGAAAGGTATGAACAATAGCGGCTTGTTAGCATAAAATATTGGATCATTGGGAAAATGTACCTTACAGCCTTAGACGTGCATAGTATAATTTTGGTTGTGTTCTAATGTGGTGGATGCTGAAGATAGTTTAAGCTTTGGTTATCGCGTCCTATTGTTTTTATCTTTTTGTGCATACTGTATTGATCTTTGGTTCCTCTATCAGATTGTACCCTCAAATTTTCGGTATGAAATTTTGTGAGCCAAAATTGAAATTCGCCTTGACAAAATAGAACCTATTCATTGGACATCTCTTGAATTCACCAGAAATGTTGTAGTTCCACAAAGGGTTAATGCCTCTTCAGGTAACTTGATACTTATTTCGATTCAGGAGTTTAGTTCCTCTGTTTGGTGACTTTGGTATAATGGTGTCCTTTTTCTTTATGTGGTGTTTATTTACAGTGGCAGAAGAAGTAGACAATATTGGTGTGGAGACAACTAACTACAATGGTCTAGGAGGGCTAGAGGTTCTACCTGATACTTCACAACATAGATCTACATTTGGGAATTTGAGTAGTCCACTGCAGCACTCCAGTAGTGAGGGTACTGGTCAAGTTGTATCGAAGACTCAAATCACTCTATTTTGAAATTAGTGGTTTAGTATGCAAGAGTTTTTGAAGATTTCATTTTACTTTTGTTTTGCTTAATTACATCTAAGTTGGAACCTTTATAACTTAAGTTAGGTAGCAAACAACAATATTATGTTTTATTTTCTATTAAAATTTTATTGTTGGTTATGGCTACTATTAACCATTAAGCTCAATAATTAAGGGTATGGATTTTTTGTTTTGCTTAATTACATCTAAGTTGGAACCTTTATAACTTAAGTTAGGTAGCAAACAACAATATTATGTTTTATTTTCTATTAAAATTTTATTGTTCGTTATGGCTAATTAACCATTAAGCTCAATAATTAAGGGTATGGATTTTTACTCAGTAGGAATTTTAATGGTCAAGTATTTATCTTTAATTCTTTTTTTAAAGATAATTATAGCATAGATATTATGAATAGAGGGAGAAATTTGAAGAGTCTATTTTGAGATTATATCTCCATTAGAACAAGAGTCTATTTTGCCTTCTCTTTCTTCAACAAAAATTAAAATATTCATATTTTCTATTAAGAGCTATGACGGGTGTAACCAATAATATGCTACTGTATTGACTAATAAAGATAACAAATTATGGTTATTAGAGCATTTAAATGAAAGAACTTCTTGGATTTCAAGATGATTGGGAGGTGGTCAAAAGCATTGAAAGATATATGATCAAAAGATAAGGCACCTTAGCATTGAAAGAGATACGGTCAAAAGATAAAGACAACTTAGCATTGAAAGAGATACGATCGAGAGATAGGCAACTTTGTACATGTTGTATAAAGTTGTTGATGAGTCAATTTTTGAGAAAATTTTTGGTGCATCAACTTCAAAGGAAGCCTGGGATGTTGTGAAAAAAGTGTTCAAGTGCCAACCGAGTTACACATGTTCAAACACTACAAGTTCAGTTGGAGGCCATGCGGATGAAGGATTTAGAAAATGTATCTAGTTACATTACTCATATGCAAATAGTAGCCAACAAACTCAAATGCAATAGAAACCCTCACAGATGCAAAAGTTGTGGAGAAAATTCTTCGATCATTGACTGATTACTTTGAAAATGTTGTATGTGCAATCGAGGTCTTGGAGCACATGAACAACGGAAGAAGAAAAAGAAACAAGAAGTCTTGGAGGAAGTCTTACAAACAAAGATCAAGGAGGACAAGGCACAATAGTCAAGGAAGAGCACAAGAACACGAACGTCGTTGTTATGGTTATAGTGGATATCATGGTCGTGGAAACAACAATGAAAAGAGAGGACAAACTAACCAACAAAACTAGTGTGGACAAGGTCACAGTCATATAAGAGGTGGTCGTTCAAATCATCCAAATGTTCAATGTTACACTTGCGAAAAATATAGACATTACGCAGAGGATTGCTATAGCAAGAAGAAAGTGGAAGAAAACGAAAATTTAGTTGTGTAAGATGAAACAAAAGATGAAGTGATTCTCATGATGACCAATGTAGGCATTACTCTTGATAGTGGCATCGTGTGGTATCTAGACATTGGTGCTAGCAATCATGTGTGGGCATAGACACCTCTTTGTTGATATACAAGAGATAGAAGATGGACATCTGTCTTTCAGAGACTCAACAAAGGTCCTGTCAAAGGCAGAGGAAAAATATGGGTACTATAGAGAACATCTATTACGTATCTGCTTGAAAAACATTATTCTTAATATGGGACAATTATTGAAGAAAGGTTGTTTAATTTTCATGAAAGACTAGATGTTGAACTTGAAGGACAAAAATGGTCGAGTGCTCACACATGTGGAGATGACGAATAATCGAAAGTTCAAGTTCAACTCATAGAATATATAAGAGAAGTGTTTGCAAGTTAACATGGAGGATAAAGCATGGTGGGCTGAATTTGTTAGCAAAGAAAAAATGGTTCATGGGTTAATAAACATGGAATACATCAACAAATTTTGTGAAAGTTGTGTACTTGGTAAGAAAGTAAGGACAAAATTTCAAAAGAAGGTAAAATATCGTGTAAGAATATTTCTCGAGTTAGTTCACACTGACACATTTGACCCAATCACTCTAAAGTCTTTTAGTGAGAAGATGTAATTTATTATTTTTATTGATGACTATACATGGAAAACTTGGGTTTATTTTTTGAAGGAGAAGTCAGAAGCATTTGAGGTGTTAAAAAATTGAAAGCAATGGTGGAGAAGACAACAAATTTTTACATTAAGACCTTACAATTAGATAGGGGTGGAGAATACATGTCACTTTCACAAAGTATTGTAAGGAACATGGTATCAAAATATTCTTGACAACACGATACTCACTTCAGCAAAAAAGGTGTCTCTGAAAGGAAAAAATTGAACGATACTTGATATGGCTTGGTCAATGTTAAAAAGCAAAAACATGCCAAAGGAAATTTGGGCAGAAGAAATGCCATATGTTGTGTATGTGCAAAGCCAATGTGCACATGCAAAATTGGCGAATCAAACACTACAAGAAGCTTAGAGCAATCATAAACCAACTATATCATACCTTAAAGTGTTTGGTAGTGTGGCCTATACATGTACCAGATCAAAGAAGAACCAAACTTGACAATAAGAGTAAGAAACATGTGTTTATTCAATATGATGAAAAGACAAAGGCTTTTAACTTATTTGATCCAATTGAAAAAAAGGTGATTGTGAGTCGAGATGTACATGTAAATGAAGAAAGCACGTGGGACTGGAAGAACCAAATGGAGGTAAAACAAGGAGAGTCATGGTAGTTACACCAATAATTACTCCAATAATTTCCAATTTCACGATGAAAAAGGAAGAGTCACGTGAACCTAAGATGTGAAACTTAGGAGATCTATACGACTTGACTGATGAAGTGCATTTAATTTGCTTATTAGCAGACTCAAAGAATATTGCCTTTGAGGAGGCAATAAGAGACAATAAGTGGAAAGTTGCAATGGATGAAGAGATAAAAGCAATTTAAAGAATTGAAATGTGGGATTTGGTAAAGTTGCAAAAAGGATATAAATGCATAGGAGTAAAATAGGTATATAAGAAAAAAAGATTAATTCCCAAGTGGAGATTGAAAGGTACAAGGCACACCTAGTTGCAAAAGGTTACAAACAAAAGGTTAGAATTGATTATGACGAAGTTTTTGAAAGAATGAAGACAATTTGAGTTCTTTTATCTCTTATTGTACTACTTGAGTGGTCAATCTATCAAATGGATGTGAAATCTGAATTTTAAATGGATTCCTTGAAGAAGATGTCTATGTAAAGCAACGACCTGGATACGTGAAATCTGGAGAGAAAAGTGTTGAAGTGTTGAATCGAGACACATGAAATCTATCAAAGTGTTGTGAAGCTGAAGAAAACACTATACGTGTTAAAGCAAGCGCCACGAGCTTGGAACACCCGGATTGATACTTACTTCAAAGAGAAAAAAATTCTTACAATGTTCTCATCAACATGCTATGTACATAAAGAAAGAAGAAGGTAATTTATTTATTGTTTCTCGTTATGTTGATGATATCATTTTCATTGGGAGTAATGAGAAGATGGTTGAAGATTTTGAAGATGTTATGACGAAGGAGTTTGAAATGACAGACTTAAGATTGATGAAGTATTTTCTTGGTCTTGAGATTAGACAAAGAGATTTTGGAATTTTTATGTCAGAAGAAGCATAAGTGAAGGATATTTTGAAGAAAAGTATGAAGGATATTTTGAAGACAAGTGAGATGGAAGATTGTAATCCGATAACAACACCAATGGAGCTTGGTATGAAACTCTCTAAATTTGAGGGAGGAGAACAAGTGAATACCACAATTTAGAAGGGAATTTATAATGTCTCGAATATAAAAGACCAAACATTGTGCATAGTGTAGGAATAGGAGTCGATACTTGAAGGATCCAAGATGTTTGCACCTAAAAGTTGTTTAAAGAATTCCTTGATACATCAAAGGAAAAAAAAAACACTCAGGCAACTCTACTTAAAGACAAATGAATTCTTGGTAGGATACTTTAATAGTGATTGCTATGGAGATGTAGATGACTGAAAAAGTAAAATGAGAAGTGTTTTACATGAGAAATACAACATTCACATGGCTTTCAAAGAATATGTGGTACCATATAGCAGCATCTTGGGGTGTGTCACATGATTTGGTTAAGAAATTTATTATGCCAATTAAGTCTACAACAATTTGAGGCAACTAAAATACAAGTCGACAACAAACCAACTATTGAATCGGCAAAGAATCTAATTCATGATGAGTGGAGTATCTCATTTTCATTTTATTAGGGAACATGTGAAGAATGGAGAAGTAAAATAAATGCATGTTGCAAGTTATGAACAAGTAGCAGACATATTTTACAAAAGACTTGGCTAATACTTCTATTTGAAAACTTGAAGGAGATGGTTGGAAAGAAGGAATGGAAAGGTTTGAGTTTAAGGGAGGAACTTGTTAAGCATTAAACTCAATAATTATCAGTTTGTTAAGGGGTGTGTAGTTTTGTTCAACATAAATTTTGATGGTCAAGAATTCACTACCTTTAATTCTATTTTTGTAATGTTAATTATAAAATTGTTGTTATGAGTACAAAATTAGATTGAAGAGTCTGTTTTGAGATTATATATTGTATTCCATATTTTATAAAAAAAATAGAGCAATAAAGTAGAAATATCTTCATCAGAACAAAATTCTATTTTACTCTCTCTCCTCAAGAAGAACATTAAAATATTCATATCCTCTGCTATCAACTACTTCAAAATGAGCCTATTGACATGGATGTTCATGGCGTTTTTCTAATTAGTTGCATACTTCTTTCAAATGTTTAATGATGATTAAGGATAATTGTGCTCGGAAACATTGCTAAACTTTTAGTTCGCACATCAATCCTTGGTAGTTTTGCTTATATGTTATCATCAATCAAGAAAATACTTGTTCCTTAATCTTAAAACTAAGTGAATTTATATATGTTGTTAGAACTTGATTTATTATGTGATATATAGAACATTTATTGGATTTGGTTATGTGTTGGTAAAACTTTACTAGCAAAATAGGTGATGTCTTGGAAAAATTTGATTTTGAGCTTTATTTCAATTGTGAGTTACATTAGTAGAAACAAATTTACATATCAAATAAAATATTTTTTATTAAAAACCAAATTTTTGATAGATATACCTAAGAATTTTTTTATACCAAATTCCTTATATATGAATTTACATATAGATTATACAAACAAATTTATATAGGGATTATTCACTTATGAATTTAAATACGGATTATTTACATACAAGTTTACATATGGATTTACAATTTTTTTAACTAAAAATTAGTTTCATTCACATTAATTATATATGAATTTTTTCCATATGAAAAATTACTGATTACTAGTTTTGTTATTAATCCACAAATTTTTGTCACTTAGGAATGATGTTTCCGTATATAAACAAATTCATGATATTACATACGATATTTAGTCATGGCTAATGTGCCTAGTCTATAGATAACATTATTGACCAAAATTTTTTCGTATGTAAGCATATGTACACCACATTTACATATGAATTTATTTCTGTAGGTAATGTCTAGTTTTCAATGGATTTAGGATATTACCTATAGATTTCTTTTGTCGAAAAATTTGTTTTTTTTGTAGTGTTTGAGAGAGCTTGGTTAATATGGTGTTTCTATTCAAAGTCTAAGCATTCAATATCTTGTAATAGATGTGACATGTAAGTTAAAATTAGTTTAATTAATTTGTTGCTCAAGTTTTACGGTCTAACAGGTGAGGATTCACACAAATACCTTAAGTAATTTTATTAAGCTTAAGACATTTCCATTCTCCTTACAAGACAAAAAAATGGCTCATTGTATTATTACCCTCCACTAGGACTAGTCACTAGTTGGGAGAACTTGAAGAGAATGTTTTCTAGAAAAAACTTTCCTTTTATCCAGAGTAACATCAATTCGAAAAGAGATACATGGAATGAGATAGTTAGACAGAGAGAGTTTGTATGAGTATTGGGAGAGATTCAAGAGACTCTATGCCCACACCACTAGAATCATAAGCAAGTATTCGACCAATATTTCTATAAGGGTTTCATATCATGGACAAACAAATGATAGATGCAGCCAGTGGAGGAGACAATACTCTAGTTGTAACAAAGTAGCTAATTGAAAATATGACTTCAAAGTCAGGAGCTAAGTAGCAAAAGCACTTCAGTGATAATGACTAGAGGAGTGTATGAGATGGAGACTACTAGAATTATTGGTCATACCAAGTTACAAAGCAAGTTAGATGAGTCCTTGGTCAAACAATTGGCAATGTCTGAGACGACTACTAAATGATATGGGATATGTACTTTTATTGATCGTCCTATTTATTCTTGTGCCACCATACACGAATTTAAATAAGATAGTGTTGAATTTCCTCAAGCTTATGTTCCGAACATCTATGGTAATGGAAGATCTCGTCAAATGATTTCTTGTGTAATATACCCTCTCAACAGCAGTAATACAATCATTATCATTCCGTCAATATATATGACCTAGGATGGAGGAATCATCGAAATTTGAGATGGGGGAACTAGTCACAAGAACAACAACAGTCTTATGTTCTATGTCAACCTCATGCTGTTGGAACTAACAGATCTTATCAGCCCCTATAGATACAGCAAAAACAACACCAACGTCCACCATTAGCACTACACCTTCCAATAATGTTCCTTCTTTGGAAGAATCAATAAAGTAAATGGTCATAAACAACATGAACTTCCAACAAAATATAAAGACAACTATTCAGATCTTGGAAAATTAAATTGGTCACAGTGCTACTTGTTTGAGCTAAATGCAGTCTCAAGGTTCAACAAAGTTCATTGCTCAGAGAGTTATAAACCTATAAAAATGTCAGTGCACTCACTTTGAGATCTGGTAAGAGTATACGAGCACTTGAAAGAGAACATTCTGAGCAAGAAAATGAAACTAATATAACTGCAGAAGGTTTGATACAACTCAAAAGGCCCTATGTAGAAAAGAGCTAATCCTCTTAACAATCTTATTTGTTCAAGTGATGAACAATTTTTTATTCCTCTTCCATTCCCAGATAGAGTTGTGCATAAGAGTTGAAAAATGAAAGAGGCTGATAAATAAATCTTAGATGTAAAATAAGTTTTGGCCAGGTTCAAGAGGGGGGGGGGTTGAATTGAACTCCTTTAAAAATTTTCGCAAATGTATTTTTCAATGTGTGGAATGAAAAAAATTTAAAGAAACTATTCAAGATGATATAAGATGCAATCAACAAAGGTACAAAACTAATTCCAGAATAATAGCAATCACACTGAATTAGTAAACTAAAGACAGATTTTATGTCTGGAAAACCAGTAGATTGTTAAGCAAGTTCTGGAGAAATACAGTGTGTAGTAAAAACAATATTTAAGGACTAATTCAAGAAGTAAAAGAATTATATCAAATTCAGGTTTGAAATGAATTACAGATTAAAGAACCTTTTATCAAACAACACAAATTATGTTTAATGTATGAAATTTGTTTTTAACCAATAATTGTGACAGATCAACTTTTATGGAAAAACTGACTGATGAACAGTAAACTTAGTGAATTAGAAAATGATTCAGTTCCAGAGTTAACACGAGTAAACTGTGTTGAAGTGAGATATATGTTTTTCAAAGAATACTTAAACTATTATCAGAATGTTAAGCAAACAGTTTAGTTCACAAGTTTTAATAGATTCTGAAAAATCAAGAAAGTCAACAAGATATATCAAGAAGTATTTAGAGAGTGCAAGAGAGAACAAGAACACAAGGATTTATTTTGGTTCACCCTTCCTCAAGGGCTACGTCCAGTCCCTTACTCCATAGTAAGGATTTCTACTATAAAAATATCAAACCAGATCAGTTTACAAAAATTCAATCACTTGTTACCGGCAAGAATACACTACTCCCCGCAGAAAACAATTCACTAAAACCTACAACAGATCAAGAACTATACAGTGTCCACTGTATAACACAAAAAACCCCTTTCTGATCCCCTCAGCAAGTTACAAACTGTACAGAACCCACTATACAAACAGAAGTGCCATACCAGGTAACTCACACCAGAATTGAATTCAGTACAATGAAAGATTTATCACAAACTCTGCAAAACAAACACTTCTATACAACAGATTACAAAAGTAATGAAGAAAGGGTATAAAAGGCTTATTCAGAATGATCAGATCAGGAGTATAGCTACAACAGTCAATTCAAAGCTCCAACAGTATTAAGAAAACAGTTCTTGAAGAGCTTTTTGAATGATCTTGATCACAAAAATTGTTAAGGCGCTTTTTCTCTTGGAAAACTTAGAGCATTTGATTGAAAAATGATTCTGAATGATTTCGTTATGTTCCAAAATTTTGCGCCAACTATTTATAGACAACTGTCATTTAAAAATCAGTCGATTGTTTTGTCAAATAGTCGACTGTTTTTCTCCAGTTAGTTAAAACAGTTGTTCAAAACTCAAAATCTGATTTTAGTAATTTCTCAAAACCTTAGTTAAATAAGATTTGAAAACATGGAGCTTATCCTTGATTGAAAATGCTTATAATGCTGAATTGAATCAAACTTGCCACACAACACACAATCCTAAGTTATAGACCGAGCTTTTCAATCTTCATGAATTCTTCATGCAGTCCACATATGATCATATGGTCTTGAACTTCATCACATGGTTGGCTTCATCGAATCTTCACAGCAACTCATTGGTGCTAACAATCTCCCCCAATTTGATGAAGAAAAACAATGGTGTGTTGAGTTGAAATCCATGCTTGTTCTTTTTTAAATCAGTCTACTGGCTTTCAGAAAGCTCTCCCATAATTTGATATCCTGTTATTAATATTTCACAGAACATAGTGAAGTAAACAGTAACATAAGGATAACAAAGTTCATTGATAATAAGCACGAGTACCTATGATATTCATTGATCAGTACAAGTCGTGTACCATAACTGATTAAGCATAACAGACTGAAATTTGGATTGTGGCTGGATAAACCAACAAATCAGAGTAGTAACAGCAACAAAAGAAAATATGAACCAACAAATAGCAGCAGCAGAAAATATAACAAACACCAAACAGGCAGTAAACTGAACCTAACAACATCAACCTAGACTCCTAGACCACAACCACAACACTTCCTAATCTCAACACTCCTAATTCTCCCCCATTGACTTCATCAAATGGAAGAGAAACCACAACTAGATCTGCAATGAAATGCTCTACTCGTTTGGTAGAAAGAAAAAAGTCCCTATCTTGGACTGAATGTCATCAACTTGAGTTTCAATGTGCAGGAAGTGTGTCATGCAGTACTGATGATGGCTACGGTTTTAGTCTTCCAGGTTGTTGAACTGATTCATCATGAGTTATTCAAGCTTGGAGAAGGAGTCTTGACTAGGAGCAGTAGGCGTTTCTGGGTCTGGTTCAACTTGATAAAAATTCATATTTTTGTCCTCATCTTCATCATCATCGTCATCATCATCATCATCAGTGGATTTCTCTTCTTCTTCCTCATCATCTCCAACTGATTCTTCATCAACTTTGCAAATCCATCTCTTATTTTTCATCTTTTTCAGACTAATCTTGGTGAGATTTGTTGTGGTAATCTGGTTCAACGCTTTAATTTCTTCAACAACTTCACTTTCCACTTCTATTTCAAAATATTCAATGAATTGTGACAGCAGTATTGCATATGGAATGCGATATTCCAGTTTCTTCCCCACTTTGAACAGATGCTCACGAATCACATTAACCCAGTTGACCTTGATCTTATTCATGAGACAGTACATGAGGATAAGATCCTCCTCAATCAACGCTGCATGGTTAAAATCATGGAGTGTCAGCAGCCAGATCACAATATACGTCAGGATTCTCGGTGTAGCAGCAAGTCCTCCTACATTGAACGTTCTTGAGGCAGACTCTTGCTTTCTCAAGCATGATTTGTAAAACTAACTTTGTTAAAGTTTCCAGTTCTGTTGTGTTCCCTCTACTCACAATAGCACCATCATTTCTCAGGCCAGTGACGCTAAGCCAAACCTCCTTATTGATTGTTATGTCAGTGCCTTTCACCTATGAATACAAGTTCTCCTCGTCATACCACATGTTGGTCAAGAACACCTTAACCAAATCTGGGTAAGTGTTCCCAGTCAGCTTCAAGAACCTGTCCAGTTTCTGAAACTTGAGCCTGTCACAGACCTCATGAAATTTCTCCTCCTTAAGCCACTCAAGACTCAGTACTTTGGGAGTAATGATGATCTTTCTGCTATATAGCTTGTAATATTCTTCAATGCTCTCCTGGTTTCCAACAAACCATGTGTCCAGGTAGTCAGTTTCATTGGTGTCATCATCTGAACCAATATGTTTAACCATAGCTCTTTTGGTTCTTTTTCTTGGATTGGAGGAAGAAGTCATTTCTTTGAGAATAGTAAATTGCAGGAAAACTGAACTTTGCACTCATAATGAATAGAGCAAAGGCAGTGAGGTAGTGTGCGAGTGAATGCCTGCCCAACTCTCTACTTAATGGGAAATAATTCTAAGGAAAACAACACATTGATTGACAATTCAAAAAAAATGCAAAACAACTTTTGCAATTTGTTGAGATTTCATAGGCAATCAGTTTTACACAGTTGATTATACTTAACTGTAGAGATTCTTCAAAAATAGCTTTTTGACTAGTTGACTCTCCACTGTTGCAGCACCATGTGGCATCTCGAGCTTTCTCTCTGTTCATATGCTTAACGTGATCTTGAATGGTTTTGTCTTATTTTCAACTTGCTGGATTGCACGTTTGAATTCTTTCAGTTACACAACACCTCTCTAGTTGCTTTGTAACCCCAACATAGTTTCACATGCATCCAAAATTAACATTTAATCAAATATTAATATCCATTCAGCTATAACACTGTTTTTAAAATTAAAACTGATGTAGACCCAGTAAACCATCATATAATTATGAAACATTTAAATGTAAACATGAAACTTATCCAGTAATAAAAAATTAAACCTGATACATTAATTGTAAAACTCAAACTGATACAGTAAGTTGAAAAGAAATTTAGACTTAATACTAAAATTTGCAAACTGCCAAGTAATTAAATCAACTACTAATCCATTCAACATAAATTGATTTATTTCACAAATTTGAAATCAATAATCCCAAGTTCATTTTGAAGGAAGTTAAAACTTTCTTTATTAAGTGGTTTTGTAAAAAGATCAGCAAGCTGATTTTCAGTACTAACAAACTAAATTTCACAATCACTATTATTGACATGGTCTCTAATGAAATGATGACGAATTTCAATATGTTTAGTCCTTGAATGTTGAATTAGATTCTTTGTAAGATTAATAGCACTGGTGTTGTCACATAATAGTGGAATTTTAGACAAGTTAAGGCCGAAATCACTTAACTGCTGCTTGATCCATAAGCTTTGTGCACAGTAGCTACCTGCTGCAATATACTCGGCTTCAGCAGTAGATAGTGCAACACATGCTTCTTTCTTACTATGCCAAGATATCAAACTTGATCCTAACAGATGACATGTTCCACTGGTGCTTTTTCTGTCAGTTTTGCAACTTACAAAATCAGAATCAGAAAAGCCTACTAAATTCAGAGATACCTCACTTGGATACCATAGCCCAACATTTGTAGTTCCTTGCAAGTATTTCAGAATTCTCTTTGCTGCAGTGAAGTGTGATTCCTTAAGATTGGATTGAAATCTAGCACAAACACAAACACAAACATTAAACATGATGTCTGGCCTGCTAGTAGTAAGATATAGTAGTGAACCGATTAAGCCTCTGTACTTGGTTTGATCCACACTAGTTCCTTTCTCATCCGAATCCAAGTAACAGTTAGTGGCCATAGGTGTTGAAATCTCTTTGCAATTTTTCATGTCAAACTTCTTCAATAACTCTTTGCAATACTTGGTTTGACTAAGGAATGTCCCATGATTTAGTTGCTTGATCTGCAGTCCAAGAAAATAGTTATGTTCTTCCATCATGGACATCTCAAACTCTCCCTGCATAGTTGTAACAAACTGCTCACACAGATTTTGATTAGTGGACCTAAATATAATATCATCAACATATACTTGAACCAAAATAATATCATTGAATGCTTTCTTGATAAACAATGTCTTATCCTTTTTCCTCTCTCATATGCATGAGATAGTAAGAAGTTGCTCAACCTCTCATACCACTGTCTTAGGGCTTGCTTCAAACCATATCAAGCTTTCTTCAGTTTGAAGACATAATCTGGATGTTTATGATCTTCAAATCTAGGAGGTTGACAAACATAAACTTCTTCATCAATATACCCATTAAGGAAAACACTTTTGACATCCATTTGGTGAAGTTTGAATCCATTCTTGCAAGCATATGTTAAGAGCAGTCTAACAGCTTTAAGTCTTGCTGCTGGTGCATACGTTTCCCCATAATCAATTCCTTCTTCCTTATTGTAACCCTTTGCAACCAGTCTAGCTTTGTTTCTCACAATAACACCTTGTTCATCTAACTTGTTTTTGAACACCTAGTTGGTGCCAATGACAATCATCTGATTTGTTCTTGGGACAAGTGTTCAGACCTCAATCCTAGCAAATTGGTTTAGTTCTTCATGCATAGCAGTTATCCAATTGCTGTGTTCCAGTACATCAGCAATAGTCTTTGGTGCAGTTGTGAAACAAATGCCACATGTTCACAAAATTGATTCAGTGTACTTCTGGTTGAAACTCCTTTATGCACTTGACCAATAACATTGTCTAAGGACAGATTTCTGGGAACTCTCCACTCTCTTGGAAGTCTAAAATTAACTATATCAGTACCAACTCTAGATTCAATTGATTGAACTCCCTTATCACAAAAATTGTTAAGTCATTTTTTCTCTCTATTGGAAAACTCAGAGCACTTGATTGAAAAATGATTTTGAATGATTTCGTTATGTTCCAAAGTTTCGCGCCAACTATTTATAGACAATTGTCATTTAAAATTCAGTCAATTGTTTTGTCAAATAGTCAACTGTTTTTCTCCAGTTAGTTAAAATAGTTGTTCAAAACTCAAAATCTGATTTTAGTAATTTCTCAAAACCTTAGTTAAATAAGATTTGAAACATGGAGCTTATCCTTGATTGAAAATGCTTATAATGCTAAATTGAATGAAACTTGCCACAAAACACACAATCCTGAGTTCTAGACCAAGCCTTTCAATCTTCATGAATTCTTCATGCAGTCCACATATGATCACATGGTCTTGAACTTCATCACATGGTTGGTTGGCTTCATCAAATCTTCACAGCAACTCACTGGTGCTAACATTAGAGATTTTCAAAGAGGTGGAAGTTAATATACCTATGCTTGAAGCCATAAAAAAGATTCCCAAATATGCTAATTTTTTTAAGGATATGTTCATCCATAGGAGGTGTTTGAAAGGTAATGAAATGATACATGCAACGATATGGTGCCTGTGGAGCAAGAGAAGGATGAGCAACAAGGAGCATGGTTAGAAGAAAACAAGAAGAATAATTAAAGAAGCATTTTGTAGGAAGAATAAAAAGAGGGAAATTAGAGTTTTGGAGGAAGAGATTTAAAAGAATAAATAGAGCTCTTGAAGAAACTTGAGAAGATACAAGAAGAGAAGGAAAATAACTTGAGAGAAAATTCATAACTTCTGTAGCTCTCCAAGTTAATCCAAGCGTTTGTATAAATCATGAAGAAGTATAGACCTCTTGGCAGCTTGAGAGAGCGTATAACCATCGGACCAAAGCTTCTTTTCTATCATGTTACGATTATTAGTATACTTATTATTACAATTACAATTATAATTATTATTATTATTATAATTACAATTATTATTATTATTATATTCATTATTGTTATTATTATTATTATTTTATTATTATTAATAATATTATTATTATTATTGTTATAATCATTTTTATTGTTATTATTATTATTGATATTATTATTATTATTATTGATACTATTATTATTTTTAATTTTTTTGTTATTATTAATACTTATTATTACAATTATTATTATTATTGTTACTATTATTATTATTGTTATAATAATAATAACAATAATCAGTGACCGATTTTGTAATTGAATCTGTGACTAAAATTAGTGACTGAAATTAGTGATCGAATCTTTGACCGAATCAATGATAGTGACCGAATTTTTTCGGTCACTAACAGTGGCTGGATTTTTTAGATCAGTGACAGTGACCGAATTTTTCAATCATTAAATTCGGTCACTATTAAACAATTTTCTAGTAGTGTAGGTAGTAACAAACCTAAAAATGCTATGCTTGACTTAGGAGCATCCATCAATGTTATGACTTTTAATCGTTGTGATTTCCAATAAAAAAAAAGAGTATGAAAGTAGACCTTCCCATGTAGTGCCTTGGATCGTCTCGTGCTCAACATATACCATCTACTGCAAGAAAAATGAACATAATTAGAGTCTAGATACTAGTAGTTAACCCCGAGTCGTCTCCCAACAAATTCAATTACAAATTCAGTTTGAGTTAGTAGGAATATTTTAATAAAAAAAGGGTTGTTTATTGTTGAAGACAGAGAATTAAGAGGATGAGACTAAAGCAAATTAAAAAGTAAATTAATTCTGAAGGGTCAGTTGGCTCTAGAAGGGGGGATTTGAATGAAGCTTACAAACTCAATTCACAATGGATGAAAGAAACAATAGACTGTTTAATGACTTTTTTAGTGAATAATATGATAGATCGTCTAATAGTAAATAATAAAGATCAACACAATATTTATCATGGTTAACTCAAAGTTGAGCTACGTTCAGTCCCCTTAAGCAACTGCTTAAGAGTTTCCAAGGAACATGACTACAACAAGTATTATCACTTCTCCAAGTTACATAAGTATTCTCTCAAATCCAAGAAACATGAGTATTCTCAAATCTAGGAAGCACAAGTATTCTCTCATCTTCAGGTAACACCTTCTTGATCTCCTCTTGAGATCAAGAACTCTTAGAAAATAATAACAAAACACTCTCACAGAGGATACATTAAAATCTAACTGTGTATGACTTCATAAAATGAAGAATTAAAAATGTTTAGATGCTAACCCCAAGCTATAGATACTTAAACCTAGTAAATGCTCAAAAAAGTAGTAGACACTCACTCTGGTAAACGCTCACTCCAAGTACTCTTGAATGATCTTTAATTGTTTGGCTTTCTTTTGTTAATCATTATGGTTCTCTAAACTCTATTTATAGGTATTGAAAGTGATTTGAGCAACTTCAATTTGTTGTTTCAATTTCTCTGTAGTTTTTTAAATATTCTCTTTGGTACTAGAATGACAAAATCAAAACTTTGATTTTGGCATCAAATCTTTTACCTTTATTGAATATCTTGTTTTTTTTTTTCAAATCTGTTAAAAAAAAAAACTAAAACAAGATATGTGTATCATAGATTAAAATGAAAAAATAAATAACCAAAATCTATTACGTGAAAATATCACGAAATGCATGAGATAACAGGGGTAACCAAATTTTCAATTTTTATATTCTTATATAGAAAATAAATATTTTTTCAATCAAAATTTATCTTCACTAGATACAAAATTATTGACAAAGATTTAAACTAACAAAGAAAAAATCAAATTCTATCTTTATAAAAATAAACAAGAGATAACAAGATGTTTGGTTTTATCTTTTTATTCATTACAATGTGTTTTTTCTTTCAATAAAACAAATTCTATCTTTATCAAAATTTGAACAAAAACATAAGAGATAACATGTGTTTTATCTTTCAATAAATCAAATTCTATTTTATTCAAAAACTAAATGAAAAAAGTAGGAGATAAAAAGATTTTTTACTTTTTATTCTTATTTATTAAATATGTTTTATCTTTCAATACAAATTCAATTAAGTTTATTTATAAATAATATTTACTTTCAAAAATTCATTTTGTCTCAAATAATTAATTAAATTCAAAACTGATACATTGTCAAGTCACTGTACAATATGACATAATCTCTTAGATGATGATTTTGACGATTACAAACACTATAACATATGTAAAAGGTCTAAGGAAGTAATAAGCATGCAACGATGTCAGACAAACTGATAAAGCACATGACTAGGCGCACATTCCAAGATGATTTTGTTGAGTGCAAGAGATAACGTGCTGGACGAATAATTGAGATAAAGACTATGGTCTTATACCATGTGGAAGAATTTATAGACGAACTCATCTAACAAGGAGAAACAAAAATATTTATTGAGACTTGACGATAGTCTTAATGATCAAATAGTTGGACAATATCTTCAGTATACCATAGATAGAATATTTAATAATGCAAGGTCACACAAACTAATATAGCACTTGGTCATGCTAGACAAATGCGTCAGCTGATATAAATACAAACCTAAGAGCCTCAGATGATCTAGAGTCAAACAAAACCAATCTTTAGAAAATTGGTCAGACGAAGTAGTTAACATCTTGACTTCAGGGAGTTTCTAAACTTTACATTTATTTAAATTACTCTCTTATATATTTTTTTGATGATTGCTAAACTTGTTTTGAAAAATATTAAAATAAAATTTTCATCTTCTAAGCAAAAGGTATTGTGTATATTAATATTAAATGTGATTCAAAAAGTATTTATGATATAAAGTTATGTCTGGTAGGCATGATTAGGTTTAACATTTAAAATTTAGACATACTTGGAAAGTTTGGAAATTATATTAATATCTAAAATTGAAAGTTTTTATACTTCAGGAGATTATATTTTAGAATTATCTAAGTGATTATATGATTAACTCATGTACCTAAATGCCAATTACAAATTGTCAATCAAGTTCAAATTATTTCCATAATAGATTGAAGCACTAGAAGACGCATAAAATATTCCATAAAAAACAATTCCTATTCAAGAGTCTACAAAGTTGCTAAAGTAGAGTCGTACAAAAATTGTGAAAAAATCAATCAAGGAAGAATCAAAGATCATAATTCAAAGAAAGAATCTAAAAATAGAATGAATTCGAATGCATTGAAGATAATGGTTATAAAATCAAGACGCTGAGAATTGATCAAATAAGAAGTTTCGTTTTAGCATCAAATACAACAAAGAAAAATAAATTTCACAGGTGGAGGAAAAAGCTTTAACGTTCAGAATATCTATGGAAAAAAGAAAGAATTCAAATGAATCAAATATGTGATAAGATTACACCAAACCTAAAGTTGCCATATCGTCTGACAAAAGAAAAAGACAAAGAGAAGAATGAGACTTATGAAGAAAGAAACTATTACATCAAGTCTGAACATTCTAATTTCGAACAATGAAGGAATGTCTTCAAGCGATCAAAAATAAATAATATACAAAAGATACTCATCAGTGCAAAAGTTACCATTCAAAGAAAATACAAGTTTCACGATCATTTATTGAAGACTATGAAGAAAAAACGAAGAAAAGAAAATATATACAAGAGAATCAAAATATTCGAGAAACACATGAAGAAATTCAAGAGAAACACTGTGAGTGAATTCATTGTTAATATCTTGCTATTTGAGGGCAAATTAGAAAGAGGTTTGTGTGCTAAACCATTGTAAATTATTCACTTTGTAAAGTATACCCTGTGATCCTTATTGGTTCTCTCTATTAAGAGAGTTTTTCTTACAATTGAGAGATGTGATTCTCAAGGGGAGATTTGGACTAGTTTTAGCATAGAGTGGTTTTTAATATTCGTTGCTTAGAGATGTGTGAATACTTGTTACCTAGAGAGGTGTAGAATACGCATTACCTAGAGAGGTGTAAAATACTCGTTACCTGGAGAGGTGTAGAATACTCGTTTCTGGAGGGGCGTTGAAACTCGTACGTGAAGAGGTGTAATAATACTTGTTCTTGGAGAGGTGTGAAAACTCAATTAGTGAAATCTCTGAAGCAGTTTGCTTAAGAGGATTGGATGTAACTATGGTTATAGGGCGAACCAATATAAACTTGCATTTACTTCTCTCAACTTTATACTTTGTTTTATATTCCTTAGAATTGTTTGATATTCCACAATTTGAGTTTAGGCTCCATTCAATCCCCCCTTCTAGAGCCAACTACACCTCTAGTTAGTATGAAACCTAACCTTAGGGTTAGTTCTTAATAGGATTTGAGCGCATGATCTAGGTGAGCTCATGATATTCAAAGGTCTAGAGATTAACAGGCCTTCCTATTCACTGGAAAGAAGTATGATATATGAAAGATAAGGATGATCACCTTCATCAAATTCACATATATATAGTTCATGAAAGTGATTAAGGAAGGCATTTATAACACTTGATGTTGCTGGAAATCTATTACCACAAGAATCTTGGAGTAAAGAACAGAGAAGCATATATCAATTGAATGCCCAAAGTTTTGCGTATTCTTTTGTGTGCTTATTTGAAGAATATATCTTAGAGGTTATCAACATAACCTACATAACCTGTGTCAAAGAAATGTGGGAGACTCTTGAAATGTCTCACAAAGAATCAATAGTGGATCTAAGCACATCTAATTCTAGATTATAAGAAAAAGAATTATGGCTGCCACATGACAAATGATACAAGTGGGTCAACGTCAGAAGAGCCTAATGAGGAAAACATCTTACCAGATGAATTTGAAGAAGGTTTAAGTATATCTAAACTTAAAACTCTTATAAAGGACAAGTGTTATTTACTATATTTAAAGAATGAAACCGAAGGAATAAAGACCTAAAAATGATCATGCAAAGAGAATAAGATTTTGAATCAAAATATTTGAAGTCGAAACACAAATCAAAAAATAGTCTAATATTTGTTTTTAAAAAGAAAGTTTAAAATAAAAACTTGTAAACATATGATGTAAAAGTTCTCTAGTGACATCCAGATAAGGATTCATTGAGAAAGACTAACCACAAGGACCCAGACAAACTTGTGAACCAAAGTTTTCTTTTTCAGGTATTCTCGAAGACATATATGATCACAAGTGAAAAGAGGCAAGCTAGATGATAGAAGATGTCATGGAGGATGCATGCGCCTAGGTGAAGTTTTTCATCCTTAAACTTTATTTTTAATTTCTATGTGGAAGTGCAACATAATTGATGTGTATGTGCAGTGGTATGAAGTTGGTTTAGAGAAGTTTGAAGTGTTTGAGATGGAAATTGGAAGGATTTCTAGTGTGAAATAGGGTTAACACTCTAAGAGGAAGTAAGAGAAGAGTCTTGAAGAAGACTACTTTTGGAGAGCTCAAGACAAGTACATTGGCCAATTTTGGACAAAAATTCAATACTTGCTCATAAACTTCATTTTCAAATACATAAGCTTCTAGAGACATGTAACCCTAATCCTTTCATGCCCTAACCCTAACTAAAACATCTCTAATAGTCTAATGACAAATGGCAAGCTAGGAGTAGATACAATCTTTTTCATACATAACATGACAAGTGATAAGAGGCATGAAGACCATGCTTGGAGCATGTGATTTATAGAGTTAATTTACATGCTACTATGGACCTAATTTAAGACTAAAATAAACTCTTTCTAGACCTAAAATCTGCTTAACTCTCAATTTTATTTGAATTTGTTTTAATAATCGATGATGATAGTAGAGAAAGGATTTAATCACTAAGTGTGTGTACTTTTGGTTAATTTTGATCACAAAATTATTGGAGTTGAAGATGAAGCATGAAAGAGTTGCAAGATGATATAAGAAAAAGATTAACTCAAAGAAGTCATGCTCGATGGAAGAAAATCACGCTAAGTGTAAGATAAGTTGAGTGTAAGTCCAGAGAAATGCATCCAGTGCACAAGACATGGGCAGGCCGCAGTTTGGGCCTGATAGCAATCTAATCCAGTGGTGCTCAGCATAACATTTTGAGTCAGGCACAAGCGCGATGTCGTTGTTTACTTAAAAATCTTTTTGGGTTAGGGTTAGATATCTTTGGCTAGAACAGAGAGCAAAATTCACTATTGAAGGCATTTGTAGGCTTCGTTTTGAATAATCTTCTTATTCCATCATTCTTCTTGTAATGTTTGGGTTTCACATGCTTATGAGGAGCTAAATGACTCATTTTTTAGGTTAGGTTAAACCTTTATGAACTATCATGTAATCATATTTGGACTCATATTATGTCTTATCATAAATGCTTTTCCTTCAATATATCAGTTTATTGATTTTGTGCCTATGATTGTTATGTGAATCCATAACTAGATCATTGATTCTCAAGAGTATTGGAAAATATCTTTTGAATCTAGAACTAAATTACTTTACTAGATGGAAGGTCGTTGCTAGAAATAGAGCGTGATTCATTTGTTGTCTTTAAGGTCCCTATGTTAATGCAAGATTCATCTATATAATTGATCAATGAATTGACTGATAAGAGATAGTCCCCAATCACATTCGCTGACGAATCAGATTTTCAGTAATTTCGTGGATTGACGTTGATTATTGTTAGAAAAGAAGATAAATTTTGTAATGCATAAGTAAAGATTAGTGAGATCTAATGCTAGCAAGTTCATCATATTATTGTTAAACCTTTTTCTACCTTCATACCTATTTATGAATGGTGAGATCTAATGCTAACAAAATATTCTACATATCATACCTATTTATGAATTTGTTTTAAATATGAAATTATTATAATTGTTTGAATTTTTTTAATTAGATAAATCCTTTAGGAAAACGATAATTTTATTACTTGCTATATTAAGACCAGTGCATTTGCCATTAGTAGCAAAAATAAGCTAACAGGATATTGACGTTGTTGCCAAAGATTTGTGTTTCAATATATAACAATTGTGCATTTATAAGTTATTTAGATTCATTTTATCTTTCTTTTTAATTTTGTAGGTAAGTATATTCACATCTTATTCAATAAATTATTTTCTAGTCGTTTTTAGTTTCTTTATGAAATGAAACATATTTTCTTTTGAAAATAGATATGGATGGAGTAAATTAGAATCAGAGGATGACTGCGATAAATTCAATGGCATATGTAAGTCCTAGAGACATCACAAGCATTATGAGACTAGTCATGAATGGCAAGATTATAGAGATGAAACCTTCTCTGTTACAATTGATTAGCTCTCGTCCATTTTTGGGAATAGATCTTGAAGATCTGCACACTTATCTTTTCACTTTTTATGAGTTGTGGGGTTCAGTTGGTGTCATCGGAATATATAAAGATGTTCTTTTTCTGAGGTTGTTTCAATTCTCATTAACTAAAAAGGCTAAGGTGTGGTTGCAATAATAATCCAATCAAAGTTTGAACAGTTGGAAGGATGTGGAGACAAAGTTCCTGGCTCGATTCTGTCCACCATCCAAGAATACTGTAGGGAAAGCTTCGATAGAAACTTTTGTACAAGTTATTGATGAATCATTATGTGAAGTCTAGGAGAGGTTTAAGGTTTTGTTGAAGAAATTTCCTAATCATGGGTTTGAAGTGGAGATGCAAGTGCATATATTTTGTAGTGGACTTCAATCTCATATCCTAGATACATCTTTTTGTGGATCAATTTTATCCAAAATTGCACATGAAGCCATCACCATCATTGCAGTTATGGCTTTTGTAGATTTGTGTAGCCATCATGGTAGAATACAAGCACAACAACAATATACACTAGAATTAAAATCTCAGAAGATGATATTAACTTAAAATAAGTTCTTATCCCAATAATTAGAAATTCTAAATCAGTAGATGGTTAGGTTACCTTAACAATTTCAAGTTATTCAAATTATGTCAATTTCAAATGATTTTCAAAGTGCAGAAGTGAATTATATGTGGAGTCAAGGACATTGACAACATCCCTCATTGTGTGAGAGAGTTAGCAAGTTGGAAGATAATTGGCAACAATTTATTCAACTTTCTATCCGGAATTAAAAAAATATTGAGGGGTCTATAAACATGTTAGAGAAAGAAGTGATCAAATTAGCAAAATAACGACAAGATAAAAAAAAGGAGACCTATTACCGTGGAGAATGAAGGAAAGAAACCTTTTCGAGAAGTTGTTACTAGAAGTGGAAAAAGAGTTAGAAGTGAGTATGTGAGGAAAAAATGAGATTAAGAAAAGAGTGAGAAAAAGAAGAAGAACAAGATATTGACGAGAGTGGTTTAGAAGAAACAAATAAAGAAAAGAATAAACAAAATGGGAAACAGGAAAAAAGGAAAGAAGATTTGAGTGTTTTACTAGTGAATAATCTTCCTTATCCACACGTCCCATCAACAATAGATAAAGAAAGGTAGTTTGCCAGATTTCAGGAGATTTTCAAGCAGCTACAACTCAATATTCCTTTTTTCAGAAGCTTTAAAGTAAATGCCAACATATGCTAAACTTATGAAAGATATACTGATAAAGAAGAGGAGATTCTTAGAGGAAGAAACCATAAATTTAGAGGTTGGATGTAGTGCAATTATTCAGAAGTCCTTCCCATCAAAGTCTAAAGACCCTTGTAGTTTCACTATTCCTTTTACTGTAGGTACATTATATATGGGGAAAGCTTTATTATATTGGAGAGACAATGTCAATTTGGTGCCTTTATCAATGATGAAAATAATTAGAAGATGACATTGTAGTTGGTTGATAGATCAATTAAAAATCCCCATGGTCTTGTAGAAGATGTTTTTGTGAACGTAGATAAATTTATGTTCCCTGTCAATTTTTTTGTCATGAATATTGAAGAAGACAATGATGTACCTCTTGATGGAAGAAGGCCTTGGTGGGGTCCTATTACAAGATCTTTTGCCAAGCAAATAGAGAAGTAATGGGAAACTGAGGCACAAAATCACATCACAATTCTGACAACAGTGGCTCTTTGACATTGTAAACATAGTACCAAGATATGTAAATTAAAAATATTCAAATTTGAAGAAAAATAGAACCCTAAGTGGATTAAGGTTAGACTGGTACCTAGGTTTAGGGTTAGCATACTCTTCTAGAAGATTGCCACATGTCTTCATGACAATGGAGGCTTGGGGCGCAAGGTAGGTTTTATGTGGCTTGTTCCACATGCTAGGGTTAGGGTATGTAGTGTGTGAAGCAAGCTAGGGTTAGGATAACTTCTTCTATATGCTAGGTTATCTAGCTTATACCACAAGCTTCCTATGCTTCATTTCTTCTATAAATAGAGGTGTAGGGAAAGGGTAAATTTAGCTTGAATGATATCAAGAATTGCTTCATATTTTTTTTCTAGCACCTATTTGATATTCGTGTTGGATCCTTCATCAATTGACATATATGTCATTCATCCAAACAAGCGTCAATCAATTCTTAAATTATTAATTCATGCGTCGATCAATTCATTATATTCCCTGCCTACATCTAAGCGTACACGTTTGAGAAATTTAGTCTTTTACCTTTTGAGTTAAGCAAATAAGAGATTATTTAGAATAAAACAAACTAAATAAGAATTCAAATTATAGAACAAAATCGAATTATAAAACAAACTAACTAAAAATTCAAAAAAATTTCCTAAGCATAAATTGAAATTCAAAAAAGACTATACCATCTACCTCGATCTATTACAAAAATTGAAGAATAAAACTAAATTGCACAAAATCTTAAATTCAATGCGAAATCACAAGAGAATTATCAGAGACAAAAAAGAGAATTATAAAGAAGAAATTATAAGACTAAGGAAAATAACATAGCTCGGTCTCAGACCTCCCTCTATTTAGACTATGTTGTGACTTCTTATAGGCTTTCTCTTCCCATAAGATTTTAGATTCAGATTTTGTTTTAGATTTTTTTTCTAATGTTATTTTTTCTTTTGAGATTTTGTAGATTTTATTCTCTAATAATTTTCTCAAATTTTGTAGATTTTATTTCTGAGATTTGTTCTCCAATTCTTGTTGTGAAATTTTGTGGATTTTGTAGGTCCTATTCTCCAATTCTTTTTTGTCAGATTTTCTTTCTATTTTTTTTTCAAATATTTTGTTTTTAATTCTATTTTAAATAAGTGAATTAGACTTTGACTATCCAAACCTAACTAACGAAATTTGCTGACATCGGTCTATAATAGAATAATTTATAACAGATGATGCAATGGGCTTAAACAATTAGATAGTTTATTGCATACATTAACTTAACATTTTAGTCTATAAATTATTTTATTGCTTAATCCAACTCATAATCCATACTTTCCAAAATCATTACAATCACTAAAAACAATCACTTATAGTTTGAAATATCATTAAAGTAAACATACAAGTTGATCCATATATATATATATATATATATATATATATATATATATATATATATATATATATATATATATATATATATATATATATATTATCCAATGATTTTCTTTTGATAATGTATTTTATTTAAAATAACTATATTTTGTTTAGAGCTTAATATATTGATTTTGATAATATGATAATAAATTTTTATGAAAGAACTTCTTCAAAAATGTAACAAAATAGGTTTAGTGTTTTATAATTAAAAAATGCACTACATTAAAATTATATATTACAATAAAAAACAACCATAATTTTTTTTCTATTCTTGCATAATTTAAATCAAATATAAAATAATTATTTTAAATATATTTGAACTTTTATAAATATAATTCTTGTTATATTTATTATTATTATTATTATTTGTTATTTTAAGTCTATGATATTTTGCTAGAATTTATTTTGTGTTTATTTTTAACTATAATTAATTTAATACCGAAAGTATAAAATATTAATTGAAAATTTTGATTATTTGCTTATTATTCGTTAAGAAGTGTATTCTATTTTTTATATTATAAACAAAAAATTATATATTATTTTTTAAATAATAATTAAATTTGTATTTATAAAATATTTAGAATTAGGCATCTATTGTGTTATACTCAATGATTAATGACAAAATATATTAATTTTAAATTGTGTAAAGAAGAAAAGAAAATAAAAATATATTTTTATCATTACATATACTTTTAATATATTATAGTTAGTAATTATAAAAATATAAAAATTTTATTATTTTTGTCTTTAGAGATTAAAATCTAGATAAATTACTCAAAAAAAATTCAAAATTAATATATAAAAATAAACTATAAGCTTAAAAGTATTATAATTAATTTTAGTAAAATAACAATATTAAATATGTAAAGAAAAATATATTGTACACTAGTTAGAATGCTATGAATATGAAAAAGCGTGACGAGAAAAGAAGAAGAAAAGCCAAAAACAATAATTATAAGTTGTAAAGGAGATATGAGCATAGTCTAACACACAACTGAATCAGTATAAAATAAAATTATGAGCTTGTTCTAACTTTTGATATCCTTTACATTATCATTCTTTAACTATTTGTTTACGAAAATCTTTATAATGCTCATAAACTTTTTTTTTTTTATGATTAACATGTTTCTCTAATTATTGTACTTGATTAAATTCATATTAATTTAAGTATTAATTAATACGATTTATCTTTAAAATAAACTAAAATAGTTTAGGTATTAAGAATAATTTATAGATATTTTTTAATTCATCAAAATATCTATGAAGGATAAACTTGTGAGAATAAGAGCAATCCAAATTGAACACTGCCTTAATATATTCGACTTGAAGAAGTAACATTTATTATAGAGAAGGGAACGAGCTACGCAACACAACTATCACACCCTTGAACTCTTTAGTCTCAATTAAGAGTGTTCTAATAATTTTATATTGATTATAAGAATCAAAATTAAAGATAATTTATGAAACAACTCTTAACACATTGAAATATCTTCTAAGAAAAATTTGGTAAAGGTCAAACTAAGTAAACAATATCTTGATATAGACACCCTATAATGTGATGAACCTAACATTGTGATGAACATAAGATAATAGTGTCCATCACGTCTTTCATCATTGCACAACCTCAATCACAATCTACACGCTCTCCATCTCTATCTTCATTCAAAAAAATAATGGACTTAAAGATTAGAATAACCTCATTAAATCTCTTTCTTCAAACTTTTATAATAGAATCATAAGTAAACTTTGATGGACCTCTTTGATCTTAATCACTAAATAAAATCATCAATATATAATTTATTTGATTTTGACTACCAATACTCTCCTTTTTATTAAAGAAAAAATACCAACACTATTACATCTAACAGGAAAAGATAATAATTTGTTTTTATGTGTAAAATGTTTGTCATGATATGACATTTTTTCATCAACTCACTTCTTTTCTGCTTTAGAATCACACCATCAAATGGGAACAGGTAAAAAAAATGGATAGAAAAAGAAGTCCAAAATTTTCATTCTCCAATCATATATGTTTCTTTAGGACTACTGTATGAGTAGTGGAATCAACAGACGCAGCATATATTCGTATTCACATGTCCACAATCACTTTCCAAGTTCACTCAGCAATTGATTCTCCATTTAATTTCTTGACATGGCCTTGGGTTCAAGTGGGTAGAAAAGGGGACCTACATATTTGTTCTTGAATTTGGCGATAAGTTTTCGTATATATTCTTAAGAAAATGGACTGCAGTATTCTTTTGGGTAGATAAGAACGAACATATATATATATATAATGATTTATTTTTATTATTTTGAATATTTTAATTAAAAAATTCATTTGAGATACTGTAATCAATTACTTAATAATTGAAGTGTTAGAAAAATAGAAAAATAAATATAGATAAAATTAAAATTAGATTAAAATATTGATTATAAAAATAAAGAAAAAAATCTCCATTTTAAAACTGAAGATGAAATTTGAATAGGGAAATTATAATTATAATTACAGTGTTTAGATATTGAAGAGAGCATGGAAGAAGATAATTGTGGGGGAGTAGAAAGGTTTGAAATTGGAGTGGAATTAATGGTGGGCCTGTTGTGAAATTGTACCGCTTGTTGTGGACATGGAATCCCTTTCCATGTTGTGACCGAAAAGGTCGTTGACTACCTTATAGATAATGAACATTACATCATATTATTCCTTTATTTATAAAGATTAAGTATTGGATAACTTTATAAATTAAACTTAAAAGAAAATAAAAAAAATAAGTTTATTTATAAGTTAATTTATAGAAACTTTTGTATACAATTTTAAGTTATACGTTTTAATTGGTTCATATGTTAAATTTATAAAAGAATTGTTTTATTTTATTTTTATTTTCTAAAATTACTTTTGGAGAAGAACTTTTCCAATAAACCTTAACTTTCATTTGTATCACTTAATATAAACCTTGACCAGATAGGTCTTATTGTAAGTATTATTATTTAAAGACTACAAAATTCAATGTGAGACCGGGTAAAAAATAGTTGAATTATAGTTTAAGATTTTTGATTTTTTTTAATCATTGCTTTAATAACCATAAATAAACAAAGTTTAAGAATATTTCCTTTTAAAAGATGCGCTTGACGAAATTTGTTAAAGATAAATCTTGTGAAATAGAAGAAATACAAACCGAGAAGGTGGAATTGTGATTTAATTTAAATTTTAAAAATTTTTCATTGATATCGTAAAATGATATTATTCAAATGATGATTTAGATTGTAATTTTTTTAATTCAATGTAATAGATAAGATGCAAAAGTCTACTTTCATTAGAGTTGTAAAAACTCAAATTGATGATTTGTTGTGATACTCGCAGTCTGTGATAGATGAGATATATTTGATTGATGATTCGTTGTGATACTTGCGTTTATGATAGATGAGATATATTTGATGTATGTTTTGCCTAAACTAATTTATTTAAAAAGATTAACTTAAAGTGATATATTTTCATGAATATCTTTTAAAATGTTTCGTCTAATGAAGAACAAAAGGTGTATCATCAACATAAAACAAAAATTATGCTCATACGAATCTTATTTCATCCTTACCTCTTTTAGTCTAAATAGTCATATTATACGCAAATTATGCAACTTAACTAAATCACTTTATTAACATATTTTCTTGTTCTCCTTAAGAAGTGATTAATAATTGTTCTTGTGTCTAACCAATTAATACAGATGCAAACTACAAACTTAATGAGTATTCTTTTCCAAACCACTCTTGGCTTATCTGAGTATTCTTTGGACACCTAGCCACTCCTAACTTATCTAAGTATTCTCTAAGCTCATAGCGGTAATTGTATGCATAAGGATAGGAATCTAATGTCTGTAGTGACTAATTCTTTTAATGTTCTTTCTCTATTTAGTGTCATGTTTTCAAGTTCATATATTCGGTCTTAGAGCTAGATGAAGTTGTGTTAAGAATTCAATGATTGTCTTCAACTCCTTTTTGCAATGTTCTATATGTCCTTTCAATCTCAAAGTATAAGGTGTCTAATTCTTCTAATATGTTTCTGGTCATACAACTCCTTTAGTCTATCTAATCAATATAGAGTGCAACAAAATACTCAAAATAGAAAAAAAAAATGAAATATAATAAAATAAGGAGAGAATATCAATTAACAAAAATCAATGGCATGTGCTCCTCGGCACCGACGCCATTTTGACGTAACCTTAGTCACATACGATTTTTCAAAAGATATTAAGTCTCCCAAGTATAATATAGAGATTGACCTAGGTCGAATCTAAGGAACTCTTGCTAATTGATTTAATTGTTTTGATATATTTTCTTTTACAAATTAAACTTGGGGATTATGGAATGAGTTTTGAAAAGCAAAAGTAGTATATCATCTAATGAAAATAGTGTATTAGGTCGTGTATCAGCAGAGATACAATCAAATGTATAGAGGAAACTATAAAATAAAATTAAATGAAATATAAAATGTAAATCAAAGACTGAAATTAAATAGGTAGAAAATAAAATTGCAAAATCTGAACATCTAACACTAAACGTAAATGTTGAATGAAAATTGTAAAAGAGAAATAAAGTATAATAGAACTAACAATTCGAGAATAAAAATAAACAAGATTAGTGGAAAAAACTTTCCTAAAACTGTCAGAAATGATTTAGCAGTGAATTAAAGTCAAAAGCTGAGATTAAAATGCTACTGGAATGAAAGTTATAGAAACGAAACTAAAATAGAGGATGTATTAGACGATATAAATAGGAATACATGAAATGATTCGTAACAATGTAAATTGAAAGCGAATTGAAATCATAATTTGAATTTATAACGAAAAGTGAGATGTAAATGAAATTTTAAAGCAAAAATATCCAAGTACAACTATTAGACCGTCTAATAGGACATCGTCTAATGGATCATCTAATGGTTATACAAGTGCAAAACAAGTCGTCTAACAGAAATAGAAAATGTGAAACTGTAAATTTGTAGAAACGCAAATGACAAAAATGTAAATTTGCATGAATATAAATGACAAAAACTATCAAATTGTAGAAATGTAAAAGCCAAGAACTTAAAAGCGCAAGAATTGTAAACTGCAGAAACTTAAAGTGAAAAAAATGTAAATTGTAGAAATGTAAAGTAATTCCAATAAATGAAACATTGAAATTGTAAATGAAATTTAATCAAAAGAATTGAAATTGCAGAAAAGAAAACAAAACCCAAAAAACAAAGAGCCACAAGTCCAAAATGTAGAAATTTGCTTGAAAAACAAGCTCATTAACCTAGATGTGTACATCTTCCACAAGTCCTACAGGTTGGACTTGCTTTGATTAGCTAGTTGAATGACTATACCTATGGCCTTTAAAGGACCAAAAGACAAAAAGGTATAACATTTATAGGCGCTCCTAGATCTACCATAACATTATCAAACCGATTATTTCCAATTATGCAGGAATGGTAAATGTGTCTCGGTCCTTGTAGTTTTTAGGAATTGTAACGACAGGTTTCTTAGTGAGAGTAGAAACATTCCTTCCCATGTTAACCTTTTCATTACTTTTTAGACACCTCTTGTGTGTTCATGATCCTTCAAGAATTTGGCATCTTTAGGGATTTGTTTGATGGTGTCTAATAGAGGAATGTTGATCTCCACCTTTTTGAAAGTTTCCAATATCTTTGTCAGCCTCTTTCAATTTTCAAATCCTCTACACCACTCTATGTGGAAAAGGAAGAACGATAATCGGTCTCTCAAGATTAGACAATCACTTTGAATTGGATGCTCCTCTTAAACAGTAGATCCATTAAACGATCTAAGAGGAGTATTTGCAATAGGGCCATAACTATTCGTAGGACTAGAGGTAGATGGATAAATCCTATCTTATGCAATATTTTTTGAAATAAAGGTATTTGGTGCATCAGACGATCCAATTTGATCGTCTACTATGGTGGACTTTAGTTCAATCTTAGATGCTTGTAAATCTTTACCTGATCTTAAAGTGATGACACTGACATTTTATGGATTTATGACTGCCTAATATAAAAGCTTATCAAAGCCTTGAGACTGCATTTGATTTATAGTTGTAGCAAATTGTCCAATCTGCTTTCCCAAATGGATGCTTAAGATCTCTATTGAAAATTCATGTTGTACTCAACCATTTGCTTTATCATCTCCTCTAGAGAAGGTTGACCTTTTCTATGTGCAGTAGTTGGTGTGGGAAGTGGTTGTTGTTACTACTACTATGAGTATGGATGGATGGTTTGCTTGTGCCAGCATTTTGAGACTGGTAGGGTACAAAGGGCTGCTGCTATTGATCTGAATTTTTCTATCTTAGATTTGGATGATTCCTCCAACCTCGATTATATCTATTAGAGGACAAATAATGTTGTATTGTTCTTTATTTGATTGCTACCTTCATTGTAAATGTTAGCAACATATGCTTAAGGAGATTCAATATTTTCTCCTCCAATTTCATTCAACAGGGGCCAAAATATTAGTCGTATGGTCAATAAAGGTGCATATTCCACATAATTTAGCAATTGTCTTAGTCATGGCCAACTGCTTAGCTAATGTTGCTAAATCATCTAGCTTGCTTTCTAGTTTAGTGTGATTAGAAATGCGAGAGGTACTAATTTCATGGACTCCTCAAGGAAAGGTGACTGAGTTGCTTCTGGTATTAAAGTCGTGTCCTCAGTCAGTTGCCTTGTTGTAATAGGGGTCTTGTCTACCAAAGTTCCTCTACTAGTTGCATTTATCGTTAGTCTGTTTATGGACGTTAAACCTTCATAGAAATACTATATCAGTAATTGCTCATGAATTTGATAATAAGGACATCTTGTGTATAGTCTTTTAAGCCTCTCTTAATATTCATAAAAACTCTGACACTTTGTCTACCTAATGCCACATATCTCCTTTCGAATTGTGGTTATTCTTCATATGTAGGGAAGAATTTCTCAAAAAACATCCTCTTCCGATTCTCCCAACTGGTCATTGATCTTGGTGGCAAGTACTACAACCAATCATTCGTTGTGTCTTGGATAGAAAAAAGAAATACCTTCAGCTTAATGTGTTCCTTAGGAACCCTAGCTAGTCTCATGGCAGTACACACCATGTGGAATTCCTTTAGATGGTTATGGTCTTCATCTGAAAGACCATGAAACTTTAGCAAGAGATTAATTAATCCAAACTTAAGCTCGCACTGCATATGCAATTCAGGGTATTAAATACACAAGGTTTGAATGGCAACATTTGGTGTAAGAAGTTCTCATAGGTTTCTCTCAACCATAATGTTAGAATCAAAGTTAGAATCAAAAGATATAGATGGTGCATAATGCTCAAATGTTATAACAAATGCAATATGAGATGATCTATCAGTAGACAGTTTGTCAATAGAAATATTTTGGTTTTCTTATTGTCTAACAAGCCTATGTTATGTATGTTCAGTTTCAAGGTCAAACAATATAAATATCTTGGGTTTGACATATTAACACTCTTAAAAGCATGGATATCAAACACTCTAAAACTATTTATAATTTTTTATTTAATTCTTTAGGAATAATGTAATAAGAATTGAAAAACTACATAAGTGGAATGAAAAGTATGCAGTAAAATGCAATCAACATGTAAACATAGTTTAAGTATGCAGTAAAACAATAAATTGTAGAGATTTGCAAATAAATAGGAATATTAAGAACTAAATTTAGATTGAATTCCCTAACAACAGTGTCAAATTTGATTGCAAATATCTCACAAGCAAATTAATTGTATTTTCATATTAGACCATAATGCGGTGCTAGATCATCTAACAACAAAAAGATGATAGTATAGACATGGGATAGTTAACCCCAAGTTGTTTTCCAATGAATCCGATAGTAAATATAGTTGATTAGTGTTCAAAGGGGTTGAGGATTACAATGCATGAAAATAAAGTAGAGAATTTAAAACAGTAAAAAAAGTAGGTTGACTCTTAGGTTCATTAATAATGAATTCTTCATAGGTTATCTTTAGATTATTATTCTTCAATTTTCTTAATAAAGTTGAACTTAATGAAACTAGCATCAATCAAATTCAACAGAATCTTATTAGCAAAGCAAACACATCCGAATATATTCATTACCTCACTTCGTCTCCAAGTGTCTACTCAATCAGATGTTTATCTTTTATCTCTTAACTAAGAGTACAAGAAAGTACAAAAAATTGATTAAGACTAAACAAATTAATTAATAACTCTACTTAAGAAAAAACAAATGAATTCTCAACATACATTCAAACACAATTATTTTCCCATAAATAAATTTGAAAAAAATAATAGTAAAGTAAAACTATTAAAAAAATTCAAGAACAAAATCTTATTAAATAAAAATCTCAGAATTTATTGCGAAATCACAAGAAAATCAATCTAAGAAAATTTAATCTTCCATAAAAAAGACAAAAAAAAAAAAAAAAAAAAAAAAAAAAATTAAAAAAAAAAAAAAAAAAAAAAAAAAAAAAAACACAAGAAAATTACAAAAAAGAAAATAAAAATAGTTTTAGGGTATGTAAATCAACGTCTCCCATTTGCCTATGAAATCTTCATTTATTTTCTCCTCTCTCTGTAAATTCAGTTTAGAATTAAGTCTCTCATTGTTTTTTACAATTATAAGATGTTTTCTTATGTGTTATAGATTATCTTCTTTGTAGTTAAGTTGTGGATTTTTGGTTCTCGCTTTTCTTCATATATTCTATTTCTAATTCATATTCGAGATTTGCATGCTTCAATGTCTACCTCAGAAAGTTCAATCACTATACATTGAACACCAATTTCAGTGTAGCTTGATTACTTGATCCACGTCCATTAGCTTAAATCTCACGAATTTCATCGCCAATTTCAATTGACCATATTCATATTGAATTAGAAGCAAAGGTGAGGCCCTCACATGCATTCTCTTTCTTATAAAATTTCCATGCATAATTCAATGTACTTCCGTTAATGTGTTTACTATACAATGAATTCAATTTGGAAACTGCAGCTAGCTCCTTCGATTATCCACACTGGCAATAAATTAACATGGATTACAATTGCACAAAAATAGGTGTAACAGATTCCTTGAATTGAGCTCTTAAATGTGTTTCTAACAATTGTCCTTTGCTAATTGCGTACCAAATTCTCCAATCCAGGTATTGGATAATTGCACGCCAACTGTTTAATTATATGCTTCATCCAATTCCGGCAAATTCAATGCGCTGGCAATTCAAAAATCTGCACCAACACTTTGAATTCTTCAATTCATTGCTTCAGTTCATTGATTAAAGTTTGCGCTTCAGTTAATTTCACCTCCAACGTGTGGCCAAAATTTGTGCAATGAATTGCTTCTTCAATCAGCCCCTCTTCAGTTGCATCTTGTGTAATGCTCGAATGCAATTCAATTTCACCGTTTAACATGAATAACTCTCTTGTAATGATTCGAAACACAAGACATTAAAAACAACACATATTCATCAAAACAACATGTAATGAACAAAAACATTTCAGACAAGAAAGAACAAAGATTCTTGTGCAATAAAAAAGATATCAATTGCTAACTACACCACTGAAAATTTCTATCTGCACCACATTAATTTGAAATTTAAAATTTATTTTAGAACAATTATAGAAAATCTGAAATTAACCTAAATAAATTGTCAGATATAAGCCCTGAGTACCAAATGATAGAAAAGTTACCTCGTGAATGATCATTTCCAACAATTTCTACCGAATGAAAAAATTAAAATGCGAAAAGATTCAAAGATGGACAAAATCTAAACAACCTTGATTGATACCACAATTAAGAAAAATTGAGGACAATAAGATGTAAAAAATAGGTTGGACCGAGTTCAAAAGGGGGGGTGAATTGAACTTTAAAAATTTTCGCAAAACTGGAAAGTGATTTAAGTAGTAGAATGAATTATCTTTATAAAATCAATTAACTACACAGTTCTGGACTGTCCAATAAACAATTCAGTAAACAGATATTTAGAATATACAGCCGAAGTATTACAAATTCAATCAAATAGTTTACTGAACTCTTCAAGAATCAAAATACAATCAACAAGATGATTAGATTTTAATCCAATCAATTTAAATGATAACATCAATTGAATAAAAGAAATCAAGAAGAGTAGGGAGAAAAGTAAGAACACAGAATTTTTATCCTGGTTCACCCTTCCACAAGGGCTAGGTACAGTCCTTTGCCAAACTAGCAAAGATTTCCACTAAAATGATCCAAGATCAGTTTTACACCCTTGTTCCCAGCAAGTTACAAACTGCTCCCCGCAGTACTTACTACTCCCAGCAGTAAACCCACCACACCGAACCCTTCAGCTGGTGTTACACCAGTACAGAAACCCACTGCACTGCCCAATTAGACTCTAGTAATTGAATATAACAAGAACATAATACAATTCAAATCAAACAACCACACTGAACGCAATACAAAATGGACTGAGATCAAGTATGGAAGACTTAGCTTTGGTCCAGAACCAAAGCAGTTGATCCTCACTCAAGAAGTGCTTCAAGATTCACAATCTTTATGATTTCTTGTGTGAAAATCAATTCGAAAATAGTTTGCCAAAAAAGGGCGCTTGTGATCTCTTTATTCTCAAAAGGATATTTCTGAAATCTCAAGTTATGAAAATGATAGAGACCATTCCTTTTTATAGTAAATTCTGATTTAAAACAGCTTAGCTGTCACTGGTTCAATTAATTGAACAAACCATTCAATCGATTGAATTGATCGTTAGTTGACTCAAAATCAAAGATTCCAGTAGTAACAAAAATAACTGTCACATTCAATCGATTGTTTTAAAAATTCAATTGATTGAAAAATATTTTTCAGCAAAAATCAGTTTGGGCTATTTTTCTTAAAACCAGTTTTAATAAAAATATTTGTGAATCTCTTAGCACCCCAGGAATGATGGACCATGCCACTAATGATTAAGAACTAAGCCAACACTAACACAGAAACCCAACTAAGGACCAAGACCGAATCACCCAACCATCTTCACGTTGGCTCAAAGTCATCCTCTTGAACATTTTGGTCCAGGTTGGTTCCAACAGATTCTTCATGAAGCAGTCTTCATCAACTCACGTGCTAGGCATTGATCAAACATAGTCCAGATCCAGTCCATCAGAACTTCAGCAAGCTATGGTTTTTATTGACTTCATCAAATCACATGCTTAACATTGGTGCTAACATAAGAAGATTTGTCACATTGAATTGAAAACTCAAAGATAAGGACCAAAAGTTCTAATGAAGAATTACAAGAGAATTTTCACTTTAAGAAAATTATTTAAGTTTCAAAATCAGTAATTATGAGTATAAAAGTCTACAAAAAGTCTTATATACCATAGACTTGTACTCATGGATGCAACACTACTAATGTCCATCAACAATCCTCTTAAAAGCTAGAGTTTAAAATCTTTATAATTACAAGAAAAAGAAAAAAACGTATACATGGCCTAATGAAGGCCCAAAACAAACAAGTAGAAAAAAAAAACAATTACAAGTCCCAATAAAGGTTCAAAAGAAAAATACAAAAAAATTATTCTAACTCCAAGCCTCCTTCATAATTATTAAGAAGGCTCATCCATGATGTCATCAACAACTATCATCACCTTCAGAATGATTAGAACAACAAAGGGATATCCTCTTTAAAAATTGCTTCCAGTTCCCATACATTTGCATTTGCTGGAAAGCCTTGCAATTAGATGAAGTGTGCACCATGATCAAATTGTAAAATGGATTGTAGCTTTCAGGAATCAATCTGAATGACTTGTAATTTTGAGGACGAGGAGGAGGAGTTAGGTTTAGATTTTTTAAGAAAGGTGTAACAACATTTTCATCTTCATCAGTTGCATTTTCAAAGGCCGAAATCTTGATCCCTCTACAACCTAACTCTACCAAGTTTGTATTAGGTAGATTAAAATCAATGTCACTTTGATCCATCATCAAAGGAGTTTGCTTTTGGCTTTCAATTCTCCAGGGTTGTGATGAGGTTTGTGGAAACATCGACTTCTAGTTGTCTTTGGAACATAAAAAATTGGCTTTCAGGCAACACCAAATGTGGTACAATCCATAGGGATTCATCAACCAAGACATAGTCTGGATTGTGAAATATGGGTAGCCATTCTACATAGAACTCTTGCTGTAAAAGAGGAGGGCCTTAGATTTTTCAAAAGAATTCGTACTTAAAAGTATATTACACATCAATAAAACTTTCATTTGCATCATCATCAGAAATCTATACAACTTCTTCGACAACAGAAGGGAGAATGGATATTGTTTGTACATCAATCATCTCAACATATGCCTTTTTGCAAGATTCATAACAGACAATGGTTTTGCATCAATGATCGTATCATCAACAATCACATCATTTGCACCAGCTGATACAAACGTTGTGATTGCTAATGTATCTTAATAAAATGAAGATGTTGACATAACTTCATCCATGTAAGCGCTCAAGTTAAGGTATTAAACCAGTTGGTTTGCCTAGATGAAGGTTGTGGTGGAAAAAAAATCAAGAGTGAGGAAGAAGGTGTATGAAGGAACTTGGTGCGATGAAGGGATATGGGAGGATAGTCTCATAAATCTAAGTTTCACATAACTAAGAGCCTTTGACGACAATGATGGCTTTCATCTGATCATAAAGCTAAGTATAAGAGAACTTGCCAATGTCTGCCCATTTTTTTATAAAGGAATCTTCTTCGTTTGACTATTCTCCTCAGATAGAGTAATGACATGAGTCATTAATTTATTTTGCTAAGCTTCTTCTAAACTCACATGAATCCCAACTTCTACCAGAATTTGATAGATTTCTTCTCGTCTCCAGGAATAGGAGCTTCTTTCTCATAGAGAATGAGATCCTTGATAACCATCATGTCTTCGTCATCACATATGAGTTCAGATGGTGAGGGTTTCACTTCCTTTGTTGTTTGAGTTTTATAGTAAAGTGGTATTTTTCTTTTTGTGGTGACTTTTCCGTGAAAAGTAGCCTTTTTTATGCAATCCTACCCCCAAGACTATAGATAAGAATAAAGAGGTCACTAAGCTAGAGCTTTGGCCAGGAGCTTATCAAGAGATTAATTGGGCTTGTTTGGGTCTCCAAACAAAATTTTGGGCCCAAGTTCTAAATTCGAAAAGATTACTCTAGAGACTTTGGAGCTTCAAGATTACAAGACCTCTACTTCCAAAAATTGTATATAGTGGTGTAAAATTTATTTTAGGCCCTGTATTTTAGACCTAGTAAAATATGATTTGGGTGATGTATTTTGGGCCATGGTATGAGAATTTAAATTTTGGGCTTTGTTTTTAGGCTATAGAGTATAATAGGTTGTCTTGATTTTTGGGCCTTGTATTTGGGTCAAATCTAAATCCTGAGAGAGAGAGAGAGAGAGAATTAGTGCCAATCCTGAGAGAGAGAGAGAGAATTAGTGCCTAAGGTATGAGATAGGGCTTAGGTGGCACCTACACATGCTTCGCATGCTCCATACAACATGTCACCTTGCCAATGGAGAGGATCCTCTCCATTCATGTCTTGACATGTGTAATTCTCTAATTGGGTTGTTTTTAAGAAGCTTATCATACAAGTTAGGGTTAGGATTAGGTTTCATCTTAATTTCTTCCTATAAATAGAGGTGATATCCTCTTGTAAAATAACTTTGATAAATATACCGAATTGCTACCAAAATATTTCCAGCACTTCTACACTTGTCAAGGTTCTCTCTAGATGAGTCTTACACAAGACCTTTTCTAGATTTCCTTTTAGGTGTTGGCCTTACCTCACTTTGAAAATTCTCTACCAAATTCTTCATCTCTTCACGTTATTTGACTGTATTCAACATGATTCCACTGCACTCCATTCATTTCATTCCATGCAACATCAAATTTGAGGCCAAGAATCAATAGGAGCAAGCATGCAAAGCTAAGAATTATATCATTTTGCATCAGAGCTAGGTTCTTCAAGAGATAAGTGCTTCTTCCATTTTTCTTAAGATTGTGTTGTATAATTTTTTTTCACATGTCTTGAATCTGTTTTGGATGTTATGTATTCATATATGTCTTTTTCTATGGTTCAGATCGGTTACTCTTTCTTGAACCACCATTAGTAGTGCCTTAGGTGTTCTTGTTTGTGTGTTGTTGCTATTTTTTATTTGTTTGAGTCATTTCTTCAATTTTAATCGGTAGAAACAATTTATATTAATGCTGTTTTCAATTTGTAATCTTTACATGTCGTGTTTAAGTCATGTGATTCCTTGGATTGTCACAAACTTCTATAGTAGAAACTTGAATACAAGTTGTTTGGGAAAATGCCTAGTAGGTGTTTGTTAAAATGTCTTGAGTAAACTGCACTTGTTTGAACCATTGTGTGCTTTTCCTTTTTTACTTTGAATTACTTAACTTGCTAATAGATCACTATGAGTTTCATAAAATTAGATTTCCATTGTGTCTAGTTGTTCTGTTCCAATTCATTGGCCTCCTTAGGATTCATTATAGCTGGTACATTTTACTGCAATAGTACTGGTTTGGAAAATTGTATCAAAACATATGCACCGTATTTTGATGAAAATTTTTTTATGAGAGCACTTTAAGATGTTAAGAACATTTTTTTTAATTTCACATTCAAATTCAAAGTATAAAAAATGATAAATCGCAAAATCCCGATTGCTTGTTGCTGAAAAACAAAGTGCTCTGGTGACATTTTGGTTGGGTTTTGTTAGTTTTAAATTTTTCCGTAGCTGTTTTTAGGTAGAATTTTTTACGATTGTGACTACTGATGTGTTGTGGATCTTAGATAAAATTTTCAAGACAAAAAAATAGAAAAAAATACATAAATCAAATAGCCATAGTGATTAGAATACTCTAGTTGTTTTTTTTTTTTTTATTTTGTAATCCATTCTATAGCTATTCCTAGGATTCCTTTTGTATGCTTAACTTTCTTGCTAGCCTTAATTACTTGTTTTGAGTCTTTTAAAAGCATTCTTTCATTTTTTTCATCGTTATAATCCTTTGAGTTTAGCATTTCAAAACTTAACATTTTCTTGCTTTTATTTTTTGACCTCTTGAGATGGAATCACCTATTGGTTTGTGATTTCTTTGAAAAAAAGCTTGACTAATAACTTAGGTAGCCTCTTAAAGAACAAAAAGGCTTGCAAAGGAGGACTCATTAGTAGAGAATCCATAAGGTTAAAAGTGTAAAAATGAGATTGCTAAACACTTGTGAGAAAATTTTTTCCTAGACTCACATTTCTTGTCACAAAATTTTGATGTATTTTGTTTAAATTTTGTAAATAATTTTGTTGTTTTAGATATCTTGGGAAAATGCTTTAAAGAAATCCCAGCTTGAATATTTTAATAGCCCAAAACGCATTATAGAGGTGAAAGTGTGTCAAGGGGCTCATAAGTGTCACTTGCACTTTCATCATAAGACACGCCTATACTTAGTGTATTCTTCCTCGTGTCTTACTCTCTTGCATTTATTTTTATTTACTTTGTTATTTTAGTTTTCTTAAGACTCCATGACAACTAGGGCTCAAACTTGAAACACTTAAATGTTAGTAGACCTTCTTTTGGTCTCTAGGTTCACGAGAGCACACACATTTTCAGGAAAAATTGTTTTGAGGTTTTCATTGCGAGATGGGGTGGAAGAAGATTGGGGAACACTCTGGCTAGAAAAGACTTAGAACTTAAATTGTTCAATGGACCTACCTCTCTTTATTGGGAGTCTACTCAGAAGCCTTTCATTTCCATTTCTTGTTGGAAACTTCACGAAAAATATTAAAAACTTTCTTTGTGAAAACTCTTTTGGCACTTCATCTATTTGTTTATTTTTCAAATATTTGTGAAAATATTTCAAACAAAAGACGAGTGACCATGCTTCCTCTAGTGTTCAAGCAGTGTAAGAAATAATGAGAGAGAGTGGTGAGAGAGGAGTTGAGAGAAAATGATAGAAAAATGGAGGAAATGAGGATGATGATGAAAGAAACTAATAGAAAATAGAGGAAATGAGGTTAATGATGGAGAGGATGATAAAGAATAAAGAAAAACATAGTGAGGGGTCCAGGAAAAGAGAGAGAAATTGTGAAGACTTTCACTTAAATGAAGAGTTTTTAGAGAGTAGTCATGATAACCATGACTTATATCAACCTCCTCCTAGACAATATAGTTCTAGGTATAATCATCATAGAGAGCCAAAATTAGACCTTCCTCCTTTCTTTGGAGAGGAAAGTGTGGATGATTACTTAGATTGGGAGATGAAGGTCGAATAATTATTTGAATGCTATAAGGTGCATGAGGAGCAGAAAGTATCTCTGGCAACAATTAGTTTCTAGGGAGCGACTATGTATTGGTTGATGGCTCTGGTGAAGGATAATCAACTTCGTTGTTATCCCCAAATTCAATATTGGAATGAGTTAAGATCATTCCTGTGGAAGCGGCATGCATACTCATAGTATGATAGAGAGTTGATGCATTGGCTACACCAACTCCAATAGAAAGATATGATTGTTAAGGAGTATCGATAGAAGATGGAGTTGTTGTTAATGAGGGTGGGGATAGGAGAGGAGTCAAGGATTACGATTGCTCGTTTCCAAAGCGGTCTTCATTTTGAAATTCGAGATCGGGTTAAGCTGTTACCCTATAATGATTTTGATGACGTTGTACAAATGTGTACAAAATTAATCTTTGACACATAACCAAACATCTAATAATTGCAAGGATAATATATGTGTTAATTTCTTGAAGAAAATGAGATTATAAATATAGGTTGGAAAAGGAGGTTTCTGTTTAATAAAGTTTTGTTCTTTACATTTTTTATAATAGTTGTGCTATATTGTTAGTCTTCTTAAAAGTTGTTTTTGGAAAAGTATTTTGTTTTTGAACGTTTGTTGAAAATTCAATTGCTTTCCTTAAGCAAAGTTCTTGGTTAATTCTCTTAGTCTTAATAAATTTCTTGTATGTTTAGTCAAGATATAAAATATATATATCTCATTTAGTATACACTTGGAGGCAAAGTGAGATATTAAATATATAAGTAAATGCTTGTTTTGCTAATAAGATTTTGTTGAATTTCATTGATGCTTGTTTGATTGAGTTCAACTCTGTGAGGAGAATTGAAGGATAATAATCTTAAGAAAATCAGGGAAGAATTTTCTGTGAAAGAACTTAAAAGTTAATATATTTTCTTTATTATTTTTCCATCATCTATTTTAATTTGCTGCACAACAATCCTCAAAACCCCCTATTTCCTTTATTGTTATTACTAACTTTTCTTGCTGCAGATAAGTTGTGAACATTGATTTACTAAGTTTACTATTGGATTTGTTGGGAGATCACTTGGGATTAACTTTACCTTATCTTTATCATCATCTCTTTGGTGTTAGATGGTCTAGCACCATGTTAGGCGGTTCATTGCAGTTGTTTCACGATCAAGTTAAAAGAATTTCAGTGTTGACAGCCTAACGTAGTGATAAATCATCTAACACCAAAGAGATGATAATATAGATAGGGGAGATTTAACCCTAAGTCGTCTCCCAACAAATCCAATAGTAAATTTAGTAAATCAATGTTCACAACTTATCTTCAGCAAGAAAAGTTAGTAATAACAATAAAGGAAATAGGGGGTTTTAAGGATTGTTGTGCACGAAATTAAAGTAGTGCTAAAACATCTAACACTGAGGAGACAATGGTATAAATAGGGAAAAGTTAACCCCAAGTTATCTCCCAACAAATCCAATAGTTAATTCAGTAAATCAATGTTCACAACTTATCTGCAACAAGAAAAGTCAGTAATAACAATAAAGGAAATAAGGGAGTTTCGAGGATTGTTGTGCAAGAAATTAAAATATATTATTTAAAAATAATAAAGAAAATTTTTGACTCTTAAGTTCTTTCACAACAAATTCTTCTTTAGTTTTCTTAAGATTATTATCCTTTAATTCTCCTCATAGAGTTGAACTCAATCAGACAAGCGCCTACTAAAATATTCAATATCTCACATTGTCTCTAAGTGTATACTCAATGAGATGTATATCTTTATCTCTTGACTATGCATACAAGAAATTTATTAAGACTAAGCGAATTAACAAAAAACTCTAATTAAGAGAAAAATGAGTGAATTCTCAAGAAGCATTTAAAAACAAATATTTTTCCAAAAATGAATTTGAAAAACACTAACAATATAGCACAATTATTAAGAAGAATGTAAAGAACAAAGCTTTATTAAACAGTAAGCTCATAATTCATTTGACATCACAAGAGAATAAACGCAAAGGAGTTTAGCCTTTCATGATGAAGGTATAAGAATTACAAAAGAAAATAAAACTAGAGTTTATGTTATGCAATAATGTGTCTTTCATGTGTTCTTTAGCCTCTATTTATAATCTCATTTTCTTCATGAAATTAACTTAGAATTAATTCTCTGATATCATTCTTGCAATTATCAGATGTTTCCTTATGTGCTAAAGAATAATTTTGTAAATATCTTATTTCTAGTAAAGTTGTAGAACTTCCTTCTCCCAATTTCTTTTGGATATTTTGTTTCCAAATTTTGTTCCAGATACTAGCTCATAATAATTAAATCTGCAACAAAGGATATTGCAAAATATTTGAAGGGGATTTGCTTTAAATCAAGTAAGAATTTTGAAAGATCATCTTTATACAAAATTTGAAGTATATATTTGTAAAATATTTGATTAGATTTTGAACCCATTGAATCTCTATAAATAATTAGAAATAAGAAAAGTAAGAGAATATACTTAAAATCCAAGTTTAACCAATAATCTCAATTAAGGTTTAAATAATCCTTATTGGGCAAATCTTATTTAAAACAACGGATTTATTCTCAATTACAGTCTAAGAAATTCAAGGTTAAACACTAAACGTGTGAATAAAAATATACTCATCAGCGGTCAACACTATAATTCTTTTAATTTTCTTGTGAAATGACTACGATCAAATTTTGGCGTCATTGTCGGGGAATCCAATTTGAGTTTGGTTTTCAATTTTCTTATTTTCTATTGATCACTAGTGTTTTGCTCAAGAGTGCAAAAAACACCAAATTATTACACAATTAAGCTCAATTTTTTAGAGGCTTAGGAATTTCCTTTCAAGGACTCTAACGACCATATTATTCAAGCCTATAAATAGAGGAAAGATTTTACTCAGTAAGAAAGAGAAGAAGACTGAAGATACTCATATACTGAAAAGTGCATGAAAAATATAGTGGCTATTACCTACGTGAGCATTGTTCATTTCCTTATTAGAGCATCTAATGAGTTGGATTGTGTGCTAAACCATTGTAAATTCTTCACTTTGTTAAGTATACCCAATCAACTTACATTGTTCTCTCTTTTAGGATTGTTTTTATTATTGCTAAGAGGTTTTAATCTTAGGGAGAGATTAGGATTGGTTTTTACTTGGGTAGTTGTAGTTGGCTTTAGACAGGGGGATTTTGAATGGAGATTGAACTCAAATCGTGAAATATGGACAATTTAAAACAAAATAAGCATAGTATAAGGTAGAGATAAGTAGGTACAAATCTATACCGGTTCACCCTACAACCATGGCTACATCCAATCCCCTTAAGCAAAAATCGCTTAAGAGCTTTAACTAAAACCGAGTTTTAAAACCTCTACAGGAACAAATATTTTACAGCTCTTTAGGTAACGAATTTTTACGCTTCTCCAGGAATGTGTATTCAACACCTCTCTGGATAACAAGTTTTCACACCTCTTTGGGAAACAAGTATTCTCACACTTTTACAAATATACCAATTTTAAGCTCTCCTGAGATCAAGACCTCATAACAAAGAAAAATATACTCTCAATAGTGAGAACAACCAAAGCTCAAGAGGTATCCTTCACAAAATAAAACAATTTACAATGGTTTGTTCTTAAAAAGATGATAAACAATAAGACTCAAATTCTATTATATTCTCTATAACTCTATTATATTCACACTAATAATTCCATTGTTCCATGTCTCTCTTTTTCATCTTCAAGGTCTTTATATAACTTTATGAATTATTACTATTGAAGCTTCTGTGAATGAAATCTTCTGCACTAGTGAATATTTCTTCTTTAATATGTATTATGGATTTAAAATACATTTGAAAACTTTTCATAGGTGCAACAATTTTAAACATTGAGGAGAGAAATGTTAATCGTATTCTTCATAAGTCTCGTTCTTCTATCCATTTCTTCTCTTAAAGAAATTTTAATGCTCATAATCTTGTCTCTTAATTGTTTCATTACTTGTGTAGGTGCATCTTCATCATTCTCTCGTTCAAATAGGAAACATCTGCATCGTTGTTTCTTCTTATGTCAACTGGAAATATTATTTTCACTAACGATGATGAAACACACATTTAATCAAATTTAATTATGTTTAATGTATTAATACATATGAGATAAAAACTTTCCATCTCCGAAATTTCAACATTAATTTGTTTTCAAAAACTTTCTAAGTTTGCACGATGTAGACTAAATTAATTTTAGTAAACTAAAAAACCATGTCTTTGATAAATTTAAGAAATAAATTTAGAAAAAAGTCCCTGTAATGATAGATTGTTTAAAGTAAGATGTTGAATTCTTCGTCTAATATGCTATTTCCTTGCTTCGTCTATCATGACTATTGATCAAACCGTCAGATGCTTTTTGAAGTTGTATTTGGAAAATTTGTCTCACACCACTTGATTTGTCTTATATGACTTTCACTGTTGGTGCTTCGTCCATTTGGATAGGATCGTGTATACAATGTGTTGTCTCATGCGTTCATTTTTCATGATCTTCTATTAGACTAAGCTTCCTTTTAATGTTTTACTTTTTTTTATGCATGTGAACTTTGTTATATCCTTTAATTAGTCTTGTTGCGACCTTGTCGACGACGGCGGACGGCGATCCGAAAAATATGTGGAAAAAATGGGGTGAGATGAAAGAGATAGAGTCGCCACCATAGTTTATTATGAAAAACTATGGAAAACCAAGAAAAAGAAAAAGGAATGATTTACGAACTAGAGATGAGTTTGGGAGTCGGTTACGTGTGGAGAAGGTATTAGCACTCAACAGCGTCTGTCCTAAGACAATATCTTTAATCGAATGAGTAAAATCAAATGTGTTTTATTACATATATTTATTTTTTCCCAAAAATAGAAATAACATACAAATAAGAACAAAATAATAATTGTTAAATTAAAGGACCAGACAAGGATTGACCTTGCTCTTACATATTTCCATCCATAATAGGTGAAGAATGAAGGCATATGTAGTTCTAAAAGAAAGTTGAATTGTTTTGAGAATCATATTTTTTTATTTTTATATTTTATATTTTTTATATTATTTTCTTAAGGTTTTGAAAGTTAAACTTTACTTTGGATATTGTTAGACGTGTATGGCCTTTTGATAATCCAAAAGAAATTAAAAATTTTTGAATTAAATCTATGTATGACGCGAATGGTCATTTGGGAATTCAATAAAAAATTTATTTAAAACAAAACCTCTTATGATGCATATGACCATTTGGAGATCTAATTGAAATGTTATTTAAAAAAAAAAAAACCTCGCATGACGTGTACGACCATTTCATTTAGTTTATGCTAAATTGAAATAAAAAGCGGGCCAAGCCCAAGCCTCTTGTTACGCTACCTCATATCACATTCACCCTATCAATAACCCTAAAACACTTTAGGATTGATAGAAAAAAACTCGAGAAGAGCGGCACCTCTATCCAGGGAACTCATATAAGTGCCATCGTGGGCAGCGACGTGAAGGTGTGGCGAAGGACGAGGAACCGGTGAAGAGTGGTGAACCTAAGACTATCATAGCGAAGAACAAACTGTGAGTGGAAGACTTCCCTTACTGCTACGAATTCAACTATCGTTGCTCCTCCGTGGCGGTTCAGTGTTTGGCGATGACAAAGAGGGTAGTGCCATGGATGACACGACAACAACACAAGGCGGTGACATGGAGAAAGGGGTTGACACTTATATCATACATCAAGAATTTATCAATCACTTATATATATATATATATATATATATATATATCAATCAATAATTCAAAAATATTCAATTAATTAGATACTAATAAAGAATTACTTCAAAAATTCAAAACACAAAATTGTTACCCCTCTTAGATAGAGAGACCAACAGAAAACAAAAATAAAATAAAATAGAAAAGATCCTTTCGAAGACTCTCAACACAAGGATATCTAGTGTTTTAGATTCTTAATGTCTACTAATAGAAAGCTCCATGGGAAAGGACCAATTACAATAGCCACGACCAAGAGAATAAATAAAGAGTGGGAGTCATCTGACCAAAATAGAGTCAAACTCTTATCAAATTGGACCATCCTTCCAACGTAGTTTTTCCAACACAACTAGGGCTTAAATGGCATCCACCTAGGGCTTATTTGGCACATTTAGGGTTGATTTGGCATGAGAGATGAATAGGGTGGTTGTAGTAGCTTGGAAGGCTAGAAGAATGCCATTTGGGAGCTCTACATTGGCTCACAAAAACGTCCACTTGGCACTCTAGGACTGGAGAGCATTTTAGAGAGGCATGGGAAGAATGTTGACACATGGCAAGACATCATTGGAGACTTTTTGAATTTAATTTTAAATTTGAATTTCAAATTCAAAATTGGCTCCAATTTTGGTCAGCCCGAAACATTATAAATAAGTGTATATGTTAGATGAAAATTTATCTTATGAATTATATTAAATTTCTGCTCATTTTTCAGTACAAAATTATTCTTGAGCTCTCTCTAGGATAGCAATTATAGGAGTTTAACTTAGAATTTTCTTAGCAAGAGTTGGCCTAACTTCTCTCGCATTTCTTTGCCTTCATTTGATCATTTGATTCCTCGATTTACATTATCCAATTGTTTCCACCAAGCTTCTTTATCCATTCCATCCGTCCAAGGCTTCCAATGGAGATATGAGATGAAGCAACTTCTATTAATGTCCTAGAAAAATAAATTTGTTTGTAAACGATAAAGACACTAAAGGTTTGGATGATTCCACATCTTCCTCTAGAGAATATGAGACTCTTGAATTTGAGGAGGAAGCAAAACCTTGTGAGGGACACTTGCTTATGCTGAGAAGGCTGTTGGAGACTCAACCCATTAAACTGGAACAGTCTTAACGAGAAAATCTATCCCACACCCGTTGTAAAGTTTTCTAAAATATTTTTTTAGTGATTGTGGGTAGCGGTTCTTGTTGCAACTATTGTAGCTCGAAGGTAGTTAACAAGCTGGATTTAACTATTAAACTCCATCCAAAACCTTACAAAATTTAGTGAATTAATGATGGTTGTATAGTAGTTAAAGACAAAGTGAGTGTGCCAAGGAAATATAAAGAAGTTATTTGTGATGTAGTACCAATGAAGGTCGAACATATCTTACTTGGCCAGCCATGACAATTTGACAAACAAGGTTCACATGATGGTCTCACTAATAGCATTGGTTTCCTACTTAAGGGCAAAAGGATAATTCTTTGTCTTCTCACACCTCAACAAGTGAAGGAGGACGAAATAAAAATGATAGAGCAAGAAAAGTTAGAAAAGGAAAAAACATAAAGAAAAATAAGGAATAGTCAAACAAAAGTTCTAGAATATTTCCCATGAAAGAAAATATTAAGAGGGTATGCATGTTTCTCCTTCAAAAGTTAACAATTTTAATTTTTCTTATAAAAACCTACAAAAACTTCACTTTAAGGACTCATTGCATTACATGAAACAATGACAACTAAGTGGACAAAAATATGCCTTTCATTATTTTAATTAAAATTCTTTCAAAAATAAGAATAAAGGATATTCTTTCTTTAATCTTTTGCATTTTGCAATAAATCTCATTCAACTTTTATTTTTTTGTCTTGTATAGATGGATATCTTAATGGAAAACGTTGAAATGAAATGAAGTCTGTAGTAGCTGAACATCATGCAAGATCTAAGGATAAATCTTTCTAAAGAGAGAGAGTCTAATAGAAATTCATCTCCAAGATTGCAAACAATAATAAACTAGTGACAAAGCTAGAAAATTAGTCAAGAGCTTACAAGGAGTTTGGGCTCGATTACTCTCGTTTATGCTCCAATAAGACATTTAGGCCCAAGTTCAAAGTTGAAGAAAACACTCTAGAGTTTGGAGAATAAAAAAATAAGATTTCTATTTGTAAAAATTGTATATAATAATGTAGATTTGTTTTGGGCCAAGTAAAATAGGATTTTTATGAAAGAAACCATTGTATGAAAGAGTAAACAAACTTAAAAAACTTTCGAATAATTTATGCAACAGTCTCTTTGAAATCAAAAGAATAGAGACGCCTCATTGAAGAATCTAGAGGTGCAGGTGAGGCAATTGGCAAAATACATGGCAAAACAGATGGCAACACAAAATAATCGATCATTCTCCGCAGGTAAATCCTAAGGAACAACGTAAGACCATTATTATTAAAAGTGGGAAGGAGTTGGGGTTGAGTGAGAAAGCTAGAGATGTGATTGATGAGTTAGTGGAGGAGAAAAAATTGAGAGAAGAGTGGTAGAAAAAGAAAAAGTTGAAAATTTTGAAAAAATAGAAAAAAAATAAAAAAAATAAAAAGATTGAAAAAGAGAGAGAGGAGTGTAGTGTTCCAATGGAGAAAAAAATTCCTTATCCTCTTATACCTTCAGAACTAGATAGGCGAAAAGGAATTTTCTTGATTCAAGAAAATTTTAAGCAACTACACAATGATATGTTTTTTTCAATAGCCAAAGAGAGAATGTCGATGTATGCTAGGTTTGTGGATGATGCATTGATTAAGAAGAAAAATTTCATTCAAGAGAGAAAATTGAGTTATAAGTCGTTTGTAGTGTAATAATTCATAAGAAATTGCCCCTCAACTATGAAGACCGTGGGAGTTTTAATATTCTAGTTACAATAGAGGAAGCAATTGTGAGTAATGCATTACTAGATTTGGGAGCTAGCATTAATTTAATGCCTTTGTCTATGTTGAAGAGGATTGGTGATTTGAAGGTTAGACCTACTAGGATGACACTGTAGTTTGTTGACGAATCGGTCAAACTTCCTTATGGAGTAGTGGAAGATGTGTCGATAAGGGTGGGAGAGTTTACTTTCCTAGTGATGGATATATAAGAAAATGAACATGTTCCTCTAATTCTTGGAAGACCTTTTATGAAGACTAACAAGATGGTCATTGATGTGAAGAACAGTAAAATGAAAATTGGCACACAAGATGATGAAGAAATTTTTTATATTCTTGGAACTCCAAAAGAATGCATGAAGATTAAAGTTAATCTTGTGGCAAGGAAGAAAAATACCACTTCAAGTGTTTGGAAGAAGATTGTTGGATGCTTCAAGCTAACACAACAAGAATACGGTGAGTTTGAAGACTATAATTTGCAAACTTGGTTCAAACTTGAGAGAGTTAATCCAAATTTGAAAGATGATGATCTGAGACCTAGTTTACCTGTTCCATTCAGTACATCAAAGAGTAAAAATATTTTTAAAAGATGGGGAATCAAATTGGAAAATCCTTGGACTATCAAGAAGATTCGAGCAAATGGAAAGATTGAGATTGAAAGTCCAAACTCCAGAAGTGTAAAGACAATCACCGAAGGAATCCTCTAGCTCAAAGTTCCTTCATCTTGATGAAGCTTCATGTCAGGCTCGTGACATTAAACAAGTGCTCCCTAGAAGGCATTCAAAGATTATAAGTTTTTAATTTTTCTTGGTTATTGAATAACTTTGCTTTATCTATGTTTTGAATTTTTATTTTTTGTTTTAGATTATTTTAGATTGTTTAATTTTGTAGTTTAAGTTAATTCGAACACAGTTCAACCATGTGAGCCAAACTTGGGAGAAAACCAAGAAGCAAGGAGGCAAAATTGGCACTCGACGTAGCATGCGTGGGCTCAAGGCAAGTTGGGCCCAATACTGAAATAGTAAAAAATCCATTGGTGTCCGACGCAAAATTCAGAGTCGAGCACGAGCGTTGATTTTTTTTATTTCATTTAATAAGCTTTTGGGTGTAGGATTAAACATATTTAGCTATAACAAAGAACAAAATTCACTCTTGAAGGCGTCTTTAGGTTTCGTTTAGAGTAATCTTCTTATTCCATTATTCTTCTTGTAATGTTTTGTTTCCTCATATTATGTCTTGTCATAAATGCTTTTCTTTCAGTATATTAGTTTATTAATTTTGTGCTTATGTTTGTTGTGCGGATCCATAACTTGATTATTGATTCCTAAGAGTATTGGAAAATATCTTTTGAATCTAGAACTGAACTAATTTACTAGATGAAAGATCGGGTTTAGGAGTAGAGCATGATCTGTTTGTTGTCGTCAAGATCCTTATCTTTATGCAAAATTCATCTATATAATTGATCAATAAATTTACGATTAATAGATAATCCTCAAGCTCATCCATTGAGGAATCATGTTTGAGTAATTCCATGAATTGACAATGATTATTGTTAGAAAAGAAGATAAATTTTGTAATACATGGGAGGGAAGATTGGTTAGATCTAACCCTAGCAAGTTCATCATATTATTGTTAAGCCTTTTTTTGCATTCAATTATTACTAAAAATACAAAATATTCGTTTAATTTTTTGCACATAATATGAAACTCTGAATTTTTTTTTAATCTAAGTTTATTGTAATTGTGTGAATTGTTTTATATTACACCAATCCTTTGGAAAGAATGATAATTTTATTACTTGCTACATTGTGACTGGTGCACTTGTCATCATTGCAATTTTTTTCTAATTGTTGTCTTAAGACCTTTGTGGCAAGCAGGTTTTTTTTTTATATATATAATTGATCAAGGAATTGACAGTTAATTGAAAAACTTTTGGGTATTACTATGGGTTGACATTGACATTAGTTTGGAAGAAGATAATTGTTTTTTATTCATGAAAGGGAGATTTGGTGAAGTTTAACCCTAACAATTACATTCCATATCATATCAAATTTTTTTCTGCATTCCAAGTGCTCACTAAAAATATGAAAAATATTTTAATTGTTTTTCCATAATTTTATTGATTCAGAGTAGCGGAGAGAGCAACAGAAAAGAGGTTTTTGTTTACAACATGAAAGAATGAATCATCCCCTCCGTGATGACAAACCTTTTATACCAAAACTTATACACGTTTCTTAACTAACTCACAAATTTTGACTAACCAAAAACATACATATGTCTCTCAACTAAATAGGTAACCATGACAGCTTACCACCTGCTATCCATATCATAATGCGTTCACGTTTGAGGGGAGGGAGGTTTGCGGAGGCTTAGATTAGTGATTGGTGCTTGTGTCAGGCAGGGGAATTTTATAGAGGCGTGCCTATGAATGTAGTTGTTGCGACGAGCTTGATTAAAAAGGGTGATTGTGATCATGCTTTTGATGTGTTTGATCAAATGGTGGCTCCAGATATTGTGCCTACAAGATTGATTTTTCTTTGAAAATGTATGATGATATGAAAGCAAGGGTTTCGAATTGGATATTACTGCATACAGTGCGCTCATTGACGGTTTCTGCAAAATGCAAGAGATGGAAAATCAAACAAAACCTTTGAACTTTTGGAGGTGGCTTTGACTCCAAATACAATTGTTTATAACAGCATAATTAGTGGCGTCAGAAATATGAATAATATGGAAGCAGCACTTAAACTGCACAAGGAAATGATAAATAGTAAGATTCAATATGATTTACAAATATACACCTCACTCATTGGTGGACTTCTAAAGAGGATAATTATGTTTTGCTTTAGATCTTTACTCAGAGAAGCTTTCCATGGGTATTGTGCCTGATATCTTCATATGTACACTGTTCTGATAAATGGACTCTGTAACCAGGGATAGCTAGAAAATGCGGGCAAGATTCTAAACGAAATGGATTGGAATAGTATATATAACTCCTAATTATTGCGTCCATCTTGCACGAAGTTCTTGATTCTCTTTAATCAACTTGTACCATATAATTAGCAATTGCTTTTATATTTTAGAAAAATATTTAATTAAATTTAAAATATTTCATAAGTTTAGATATTTTTAGTTGATTTTATTAAAAAATTCTGAGTGCTTGAAATAAACTTAATTTTTTTTTTAGGTATCCTATTATTTGATTTCTGGTACCAATGAAATACTGCGTTGTTAGTTTTGTCTTTTTTAACTTATTGGTTAATTGATTTCTTTTTTCTCTAATATGCTCCCTCCAACTTGTCTGTTTTTTTCTTTTGCTTTGAAATGAGTTAATTGACTAGTTAAATTTAAAGGAGATTAAAGAAGAAATAAAAGAATTTATTGACAAGTTAGACGTAAAAAGACGAAAGTATTTAGTTGATAACAAAATCAAACAATAGAACAGTTAATCGAAATAAAAAAAAAAATATTTTTAACATTAACATAGAAAAGAAACTTTTAATAGGTACTAAATTAAAAAGATTTACATTTATGGGATACTTGATTGAGTCTTTGATAAACAAATCACATTTTAAGTTCGGAAATTTTGTGGTCGCGCTATACTGATCGGAATTTTTCTTCTCAACAACTTTATCTTTGAAGATGATGAAATATTTCTATATTTGGAGAAGTACAGTTGGAATTCCCTATAGGGGTGAGTGTCTCATGGTAGTTTCAGTTATAAGACAGTTAAGATCATCTAACGGAAAGGAGCGAATAAAGGGTGGAGAAGATCCTTCATAGTTGCGTAAGTATTTGTTTATACGATACCATGTTCTGTTTTGGGGACTAACAGTGTGAAAAGTGGTTGAAATGCTTGCACATGCAAAGCAACCAAAGACATAAATTGCTATGACCTTATTCTGGTCATTATCTCGCTCCACGTTCCAAATAATTGTGTGCCTAAAAAGTACTCTTGCGCAATTATTTTAGACCGAGGAATGATTGAACTGATCCAGACGCTAGCAGAAGGTTTGAGATATAAATTTCTAATTAAATTTATTAGAAATCAGGATTAAAAAAATGTAAAGTAATATGAATATGTAAACTATATATTTTATTACGGAAAATAATGAATTCTTATGTAAAATCTTCAAATCTGTATTTTCAGTTTATATTAAAAATAATTTGGACTAAATTCAAATACTTAAATAGTATTAAAAATGAAAAATATCTCTTCAAATATATTTATTGCATTCTTTTTGTTGCTTAAATTGGTTCTTTATGAATTTTTATTGACTTTTAGATGGTCAATTGATGTATTGTCTTATGAAATGTATTGGACTTTCCATGTCACATAACAAGAGAGGATGGAAGGCACCTTCTCTTCCAAGCAATTTGTTGAATAATATGTTCCAAAATCTATTTAAATAATATAATTATCTGATAAAATTTTGATGATATCAATACTTTAAGTATGTATTTGTATTTGATGATCTATGTATCTGTTATAATAATATCTACAAATATCTAAGCATGATAGGTATGTACACATGAACTCTAGACCTAGAAAGTTGTTTATTTACTAATATTTTTTTATAATAATTTTGTTTAAAATTAAAAGAAGAAAAAAGTTAAAAATTAGTAAATATAAAAATAGTAAATGTTTAATCTGTTTTGAAATCTACTTTTAATTTTATTTTGGTCTATTATTTTATCAAGTTTTGCTTAGAATAAAATTAATTTGATTTAATGCACTATCTATATGTATTTGCATAAACTTTTTGAAATTAAGATTGGATTGATATGTTGCTATAGTTAATTATAGAAACAATTCAAAATGATCTTGTTGCTCACAATTTTGATTTGATTTATTTCTAAATCTGAAAAATAAATTAAAGTGTCTTTCACAAAAATATCAAAATCAGATTTTATAACATGTTGTGCTTTAATGTTCAAATTTGTTCATAATAGAAATTATTCAAATTGTTGTAGAATATTTAAACATGGTTAATTCTTTCAAATATAAGATATATTGTGTTGTTTAAATTGTTTTTATATATAGATAGAGTCAGTTTTAATGCAGAATCTAGAATAGAAGTTGTTCTTCCAACGACTAATTTCAACATTAGATAGTTAAGATTTACCTTTCAAGTATCCAACGACTAGTTTCTAAAAGGCTATATATAGAGTAACAATTTCAAGTTGAAGAAGACAAAAAGAAAAAAAAAACAAAGAGAAATACATCATATAATACATTGAAGAAATAGCGTGTCTACCGAATGTCTATTGTAAATCTTCTACTGAGAGTATTTAGATTTTTGGATTGTGTGAAACCATTGTGAAGTAAACCCTTGTGAGCTTTGATTATTATCTCTTTTGAGAGTGTTTCTTTTAATTTTTGTTGGTTTTGATCTCGGGGGGATTGAGACTGGTATAACCAGGAGATGTTTGTGTACTCGTTATAATCTAGAGAGGTTTATGTACTCGTTGTAACAGTTTTCTAAAAACCCGTTGAACAATTGTTCAAAGGAGAAATGGACGTAACTTAAGAGAATAGGGTGAACCGGTATAAAACTACTTCTTCTGTTCTTATATATACCTTGGACGATCTAGTTTGGTGGTTTTTTGTTTATAGCAAATTGAGTTCAGGCTCCACTCAATCCCTCCCCCCTCTTCTAGATTAAGTTGTTCCTACACAATAGCTTTGAAAATTTTCAACACTCATGTTTTTAAAAGGAATCAAGAATTTTGTCACTTTTATAAGGAAGTTTCCTTAGCAGAGAACTACAGAATATTATTCCCATGTTGATACAAGGAATAAGAAAAATGTAAAAATACTAATTTAATTCACATTCAATCAAAGATAAGTTGTACATGAACCAAAGGGTCTTGTTTATAGATGTCTAGTCCCTTGCCACTTCATGACACAAAAAATGTGGGACTAACAAATTAGGGACTTCACACATATGAGCCACAAAACTAACACCCTAATTTGGCCTATTTTAGGCTTATTCTACTTGGTGTGAGACTTCATGCTTCAAGCTTCTTCTTTCGTGCTTTGACCAAAATTTTAAAGTATTATTGGTTGACTTTTCAGGCCCAAATCATGGTCTAAAGTAAGCTCAATTATGTCTCTACAAAATCCTACAAAATACAAAGAAGAAAGTACGCTTATAATTTGTACAAGACTATGAAGAAAGAAGAATATTCTAGTATTTTACTCTTCAAATATAGAGCCTTCTTCCTTAAAGTTTCATCTTATTCTATACTCTTTTATTGGAGTCTCCCCTTCAAACAAACATCGTCTGCTAGATCTTAGGTGTTGAGTTCATTGCATTTTCAATAGCCTCTTTTTTTTCTTTTCAAGCCCCACTTTGATAGCTCTCTCCTTTTGTGATCCCTTCTCTTTTTCTCTTCATGAAGGCTTCCCCTCAACTTGTGGACCTTTCTTTTTAGGCTCCACTTTGACAAGCAAATGTCATAATGTCAATATTGTTTGTTGGACATGGGTTTTAAGATTTAATCCTTTTTTCATGTTAAGCCCCCATTAGATGGACATAATCTCATGATGTCGTCATCTTCTTTTGTGCAAGTTCGCTTTCTCCATCTTTCTTCTCTTCCTAAGATAATTATCCTATATTTTTTCTCTCCCCCTTTTCAAGCATCACCAACAATGGGGTGGTGCCTTCTGAGTGGAACACCATACAACATGTAAGTAAAACCATAGTAAAGGTTGTTATTGTGAGAAGAGGATAACAATACTTCATTTGTACAATGTTCATTCTAGCACCAAATGTAGAAAACATGATGTTAAAATAAGGTATAGAAGGCATCTTATTGTCATATTAGAGAGCTTTCTCTTTGGTTTGATACCACTTGTATATTTGACTGAACATGTGTATAAAAAAAAGCAAGTCATGGGATGTCCAAAGCTCTAGGTCTTTCTCTATGAGGGATGCCATCATATAGTATGTTGGTCAACTTGGAGGCTCTTTGCTTAGACGATAGGATTCAATGTCTTCATCTTAAAGAACCATTTCACTATTGAAGAAATGAAAAGGCACTCACATTTGTGGATGATCAACAACAAGCATATAGGAGGTTGAAGGAGTGATGCAAAGATGCAATGAGCCAAAGGCAAAATAATTAATTTTCAGACGATGTTGACCCTTCTACAAGAATCGTTGTCTTAAGAGTCCTTCTTCATATAGTTTGTGCATCATTGTCTGTAGGGTGCTAACATCTTCAGATTCTCCACATTCTTCATAATATTCACTAATTCATAAATTTTGAGGATTGATGGGAACAACCTAAGGACCACATTGAGGCTTTGTTTGCATAACCCATGGCATGATCAATTGTAGTGAGTGAGTTTTGACAATCATCTCAGTCATACTTAAAGGGGCTCAAAATGGAATATGTTGATGGAGTTATATGTTGTTTCCATAAATCAATCCATTATGGGAACTCGATTCAATCTCATGTCGAGTGCATCAGGATAAAATTTCTATGTTGTAGGATTATTGTTGAGCGAGGTCGATACACTCTAAAATATGGCTCTATGTTGACATAAGCTTTGCTTCAAAGGTTTGAGTTTGCTTTGAGGATACCATGAATTCTTCTTCAGGGTTGTAGAGAGCAAGGAGAGACAAAGAGAGGATGAGTATTGTGAGTTCACTTTTGTTTGGATGAAAGTGAATAATTCTCTTTTTTAAAGGATGCATTCTGAAAAGTGTTGAATTCGAAATGCAAACTCTCTTTCTTTTTAGAATACTACGTCATTGTCAATTATCATTCCACATTTTTTTTTCCACATCTTTCTGCTAAGTGGCACCTAGATGATTGTGCATGCAAACATCTATCTTCTTCTCATAAATGCCATTTAATGTCTACTAAATGGTTTTTCAAAGTTGAATATATAAAGAAAATCAATTTTAATCCTTCATAGATTCACAAAATTTGTTAGTCCTATATAGATGATGCAACCATCTAATTGATAAATCATATATGAAATCTACTAACTTCAAATTAGACTAATGAAACCTTTCAATAGGCAGTGCCTTGGTGAAGATATAAGCTTATTAGTGATCTGTCTTGAAGAATTTTAATTTAAATACTTTTTTTTGGATGAAATCATGAATGAATATCTTTCTTCTATATGCTTTATCTTTGGATGTTGGATTGAATTCTTTGATAGATTGATTGCATTAGTGTTATCACAATATATAGATATATTCTTTCGAATATTAAAGTAATCTTCTAGTTGATACTTTACCCATAGAAGCTTAAAGCAATAGCTTGCAACTGACATTTATTTCTCTTCGATTGGAAATAAAATAATTGACTTTTGCTTCTTGCACAACCAAGAAATTAGACATGGTCTGAGAAGTTGACAGCCTCCACTCATGCTCTTTCTCTCAAAATGATCTCCATCATAGTGTATATTATAGAATCCTTTGAAAATATATTTGACTGAGTTCAAGAGGTGGGGTGAATTGAACTTTAAAAGATTTTTGTCAATTTAAAACGCTGAAAACAGTTTAGTTAATAGAAAACCTTTTCTGAATCTCAATGATAAAAGATTTAAGGTGCAGTGGTGAAATAAATCGATTTCAGGCACGAATAAATCGATTTATTTTGTTGGCAGAGAGCAAATTTCAAACAGCACATACACCAGTTGAATTTTATGCAGCAGAAATGATTCTAACCAATATTATCCAGCAAAGACAGTATGAAGCAAATTAACTCACACAATTTCAAAGTAATAT
>Ga0209700_100329_pt1 | contig 85569 bp, 52 predicted proteins | sample SiratroredBW_FD_187528 | JGI IMG/M metagenome (GOLD analysis project Ga0209700, IMG submission 187528) | Root nodule microbial communities of legume samples collected from California, USA - Siratro red BW (SPAdes) (version 2) | ecosystem: Host-associated > Plants > Roots > Nodule | place: USA... | reverse complement strand
CATACCAAAAAAGCTTAGGGTTTAGGGTCAATACCACCAATGCAAACGGTAAAGCTTCGACGGTGGGGAAAAGGAAGGCGAATCTTGCAGAAGGAATGTGAATCTTACAGAAGGAACGCGAATCTTGATCTTGTTTCCTCTGTTCTCTCTCCTCCAGAGCATGCGGGGTTAATGAGTGCAATGAGAAAATGAGATCTGCTTTTCCCTCTCAAATTGTCCTGCATTTTCAGATGGGAAATGACAAAAGCAACCCTTTGCAAAATGACAAACATGAACCACGTAATCAGAAAACCATCTATGTTTCTTTTTCTTTGTCACGAGGGATGACAATGTCACGTCGGAGTGTCAAATGGAGGTAAGAGAAAAAGGAGTGTCAAACTATCATTTTCCTTATTAATTTGTTTGTTTGTCTGTGATGATTCTTCTTATTTATTTAACATAATAAAATCTTGTTCAGAAACAATATTGTAACTGGTTGTGGTTCCAAGTTTTTTTTTATCTAAAGAATAATTACTTTTTTAATGGATCTATTCAGAAAGTACTGTGAGATAATTAACTTCGATGGGTGATTCTTCCCTATTTTGTTAATATCAAATCACAGAACCGGACCGCATTAAAATGTATTAAAGATATCAAAGCGGTTCAAAAAATTAGGAGCAGTTATTCGTTCACAATCCAAAAGCTGAACACGACATCAATCTTCTCACGACGTCATCATGCAATTAGGGTGCTTTTCAAAAGCCATACGCACATGCTCCTCCTACCACCGCCATTTCTTAAAAACCTCAACTTCGTTGTTTGACTTGGCTTTATTCACAGACCTTTTGGTGAGCAACGCCATGGCGAAAGTGATGGTGGAAGTTTCAACCCCATCCCCTTCAATTCACAAATACATTAGTAAGCACATACCACAATAAAAGAGGAATGAAAAAGAAGGAAGCAGATACATGTATTTTCAGAAAAATAGTAACAACACAATGGTGCATTTAATGCATGCATTTTGATGAGTAAATGCAGTACTTTTCTTTTATTCAGAGATGGAAGATGGAAAGGGTCGTAAGGAAAGAAAGTAAAAATTAGAAAGTAGTAGTATTAATTAGTAGTATAATAGTAGAGTAAGAAGTAACACATACACAGGAGTTGAGGGGTCCTTGGAGCCTCTCCATCAAAGTTGAGCCGTGATGAAAGTATATGGCCTTAAATGCTGCTAGGTTAGGCTTCTATGAGGGTGACAACATTTCATATGGTAGTGATACTAACAAAAGAATGGTAATAAATGTAATCCCTAATGAGAAGCAGAGCGAGACCCCGTACAAGTAACTACCTCACAATATATTCCTTTGTGTTTCTGATGGCTTTGGTAGGCTCTTATATATACATTGAGAGAATAAATAAAAGAATAATAAATGGTGTGCTTGGAACAAGTTTGAGGTCACATAACAGTATAGTAGAAGTAGAAAGTAGGGGATGATATGAGAAGAGAGTGAAGAGAGGGAAGTGGTAAGAAACGAAAGGTGGAAACTTGTGAACTAGGGTTAGAAGAAGAGATATGGTTCGGTTTGCAAAGAGATGCATTTGAAAGAAAGAGTTGGTAAGAGAGAGTGAGGGAGTTACTTGTCGGTTTAAAGGTCCCAAGCATTATTGGCGGTGGTAGTTTTGTCCAGCAGCGGGGATAGACAGTTGTGGGACTCTTCCATCTTTCTATGTCTCTCTTTCTCCCCAGTTGTGGGTCTTGACAGTGTCAACAAGAATGTTGAAAAAAATAAGATTAAAAAGGGAAAGGAAAAACCTGATATGGTTGATTGGAAAAGCTTGCCGAAAAAATGGTTGGATAGAGAAAAAAAAACGTCGGAAACCCTAGCTTTGCCAGTGTCACACTTTCACGATAATAACATATAAAATTTCGAGAATAACATACAAATATTTATGTGTTTTATCATCGCTCGCAATAGGATAATTACACTTAATTCTAAAAATATCACTATTTAAATGTGGTTTTCTCGTGAAATATGTTTTTTTTCCTAGTGAATTCAAAAAAATATTTGTCAAACATAATTTTGGACATGATATATATATATATATGGGTAATTTTGCAATTAGTTATTTCTTCAAACTAGTAACATGTACTTTGCTTTTTTATATTTGGTTCAATAAACCACACAATTTAGTTATTGTTAAGAGTGGTTTTGACAGGGAACATATGAGTGAGACATGTGTTTCTTTCAGAAATGTCATCTGACTTGAATATTGAAATCTTCTATACATGACTTAAATCATTAGACATGCTCAAAATAAAACCATGAATTCTTCACTCTATCCACCATGGATTAATTATGTATTGACAGTTATATCAATGAAACTTTTGTAAATACCTTGCAACCATTTAAAAATAAATAAATTTAATTGCATGTTTTATTTTTAATTTAAAAATTATTTAAAATGAAAAAAATAGTTACTTTAAACTAAATATTATTATTATTATTATTAAAAACCCAAATTACACATTAGGGGACTAGAAAAATTAAAATACAAATCACATCTATTTAATTTAGTAACATAATAATGATATCATCCATTCCCGCTATCAAAATTAGCAATACTATTATCTACTTCCATAATCAAAATTAAAAAATTATGGGTTAGTATAATTGTTAATTTTATGAAACGTTATTATCAACTTTTTTTAGTATTTCTATTTTATTTTTTTCATATTTATTAATTTTTTTCTTCTATTTTTCTCTTTATTCCTTTCTATCCATACATAAATGAATTGCTTACCTTAATTGTATGAGTTTTATAATGTCACGTATATTTAAGCATTAAAAAGAACAACACTATGAAATTATCATGAATAAAAAAAATGGATGATGACATTTTCTCTATTATAAACATGTGCCGTCCGACCATCCATACTTTCGTGTGTGAATTCTTGTAGGATATGTGTGGAAAGAAAGAAAAAATATATATGAAACAGAAAAGATAAATGAAAATAAATAAATATTTAATATTTTACTTTAAGAGAATATAAAGTGATTTTTTATTTCTTTAATTTATACTTTTTATTTGTGTTTTTGTAAGGACTGGAAGGATCTTTTCGCCCTTTACAAGTTTCTTTTCTTCTATTCTTCAGTTACCCTAGTCTTCATGAGATTAATTTTCTGGATCTTGAGTAACGTTGGTCTAAGAGGATGAGTAATTATAAAATGTATTGTGATATCGTATATGGATATTACATCAGTTGATATATGTTTAGAAACGTATCTATTTTTCCTGTGCTTTTTAATGTAGTTAGGTGATCCTTCATGACAGAGTTTTCTGTGACCAGCGGAAATATGTTCTCTTATAATGTCTCTAAGAATTTCAAATAGTAGTAATTGTTATAAGTTTTTTCTAAATGATTTATATGAATAATATGTAAAAATAATATTTATATAAAACAATATTGTAAATAATTTGTTATAACATTTTTCTTTGGTTAATTTTATCATAAAAAATATCTTTAATTATAGTTTTTAATATAATGTTGTTTGTCTTTGATGATACACTGAAGAATTATTTAAGTTGTTATTCTATATGTACTGTACACACTATTTTTTTGTTGTATTCTAGAAGCTGTGTACTGCACACACTTTTTGTGTTGTATTCTCCTATTAATACATACATTTCATTAAGAGGTTTCAGACGGCTTAACATAACTATTTCTGACTATTTTCGTTCTTTTATATATATATATATATATATATATATATATATATATATATATATATATTATACTTATATAAATTATATTCTTTTATATAATATATAATAGATGACAACTTTCTAAATTAGTACTTTTTCAAAATTAAATGATTGTTTTAATTTTTTTAACTAAGTATATAGATCAATTTAATTTATCACAAATTTAACTTAAATCAACTAAGTTTTCTAATTTTCAACTCAATCTAGTATAAATAGGAGAATGAACTCAATTAAGTATAAATTATTATTTTTGTATACAAACAAGCATGGTTAAGGGATAATTTTTGTTTCTTTATTCAACCAGTAATTTTTATTGGTGTAACTCCATATGGTGTAATCTAAAAATTGAATTTCACACAATCTTGAGAATGAAGTAAATTTATTTATTAACAACCAGCGACACAATCTTCTTGGCTTATTCCAATTCCAGAATACATTTAAAATAGTAGTGTTGTTCATTTTTAGATAATAATCATATAATGTATCATTTTCTTGATAATTTAGATAATTAGTCTTCATATCTGAACTGCAAAGTGTACCGTTTAAAAAAAGATATATGGAAATCAAAGCAGAAAGATTTTTGTTTAAATAATTATTATCTTTTGTTTTATATATATTTCTATATATTTTTTGTTTAATTTATTTTTCAATAAGATATTTCAATTTTGTTCCATTACTTTATGTTGGATGGATCAAATTCTAAAAGTTAATGTTAATAAACAAAAATAATAATAATAATAATACCATCATCATACAATCTTTTCTTTTCTTTCTCAAATGCATTAACTTCTTATTTTAAAATTTACATTTTTAATTAAACAAATTTACATTTTCATCTGAGTATTCTTTCAAATTAATAACAATAAAAAGTTTGTGTCACCCAGACCTAGAAAATGTCGATAAAAAATAAACTAAAAAATAGTGTTGACTTAACGAACTCAAAAGTTATCACAAAATTAAATATTTCTTTTTTTTAAAATGAAAAGGTGTCCTGTGTGCATGTAGATAATATTTTGAAAAAATAGAGTCAGTTGAACTGACACTATATATTGTGTCGGTTGATTGTTAAATTTTTTGTTTTATTTAATCTTTTCATCAGATGAGTCGACATTGAAATTGTAGTTTTTGAAACAATTAAATCTAATTCATTTATTTATTAGTAAAAATAATAAATAAAAAGGTTATTAATGATAATAATAATAATAATATTTTTTTAATAATATAAATAAGTTGAGAAAAAAATAAAAAATTTAATATTTTGTGAGTAATATATAAATAAGAAGTGTTAATATTAAATTCAAAAATATCAAAATATTAGACAATAAGTAAAAAATTGAGTATTTTATATAGAAAAAATAAGTTAAAAAAGTAATTATATATATATATATATATATATATATATATATATATATATATATATATATATATATATATACAAGCTTGGTTGTTATGAAATTAGAGAAACATAATTTAAAAATTAATTTTATAAATATATATTTGTAAAATTCATTGTTATAAGATTAGAGAATCATAATTTAATAATTTGTTCCATTACTTTATGTTGGATAGATCAAATTCTAAAAATTAATGTTAATAAACAAAAATAATAATAATACCACCATCTTTATACAATCTTTTCTTTTCTTTCTCTAATGCATTGAGTTTTTATTTTAAAATTTACATTTTTAAGTTAAAAAAATTTACATTTTCATCCGAGTATTATTTCAAATTATTAATATGTGAAAAGTTCTTGAATTTTATTAATTCCGTATATCTTTTTGTAATTTTAATTCAAATTATGTTATTTTAATTTGTTCTATAGAAGTCAACTTACATTTTTTTTATTTTAGTCTATATTGTTTCACATTAATAGAATACATTACAAGGAAACGATAAAATAACAGTAAAAAGTTTGTCTCAACTAGATCGACGAAATATCGAAAAGAAAAATAAATTAAAGAATAGTGTTGACTTTACGAACCCAAAAATCGTCGTAAAATCAAATAATATTTTAGAAAAAATTAAAAAATGCATCGGCAACTTATGCATGTAGGTAATATTTAAGAAAAATAAGAACTTAAACCGAATGTACCGACGGACGCTATATACTACGTTGAAATGGCGTAATTTTAGTTGAATTTTTTATTTTATTTAGTTTTTATATCAGATGAGCCGACACAAATTAAAATTGAAATTTTTGAAACAATTGAATCTGATTTAGTTATTTATTAGTGAAAATAATAAATAAAAAAATTATTATTAATAATAATATTTTTTTAATAATATAAATAAGTTGGGGAAAATATAAAATAATTTAATGTTTTGTGAGTAATATATAAATAAGAAATGTTAATATTAAATTCGAAAAATATCAAAATATCGGACAATAAGTGAAAAATTGAATATATATATATATATATAATTGGTTGTTATGAAATTAGAGAAACATAATTTAAAAAGTAATTTTATAAATATATATTTATAAAATTCATTGTTATGAAATTAGAGAACCATAATTTAATAATTTATGTTAAAGTATTTAGCAGTAAAAAAATTAAGAAAAAAATATGAAAATATTAGGAAAAAATAAAAATAAGATAAAAATTATGTAATAAGAAAATAAAATGATAAAGTATAATGTAAAATAATTAAAAATGATTGACAGTAAAGAAAGTTACCAATATTTTAAATATCACTAAAATTTTATTGAACACATATTTATCATATTTGATACATGAAATATGAATCAATATAAAGTATGATATCTTTAAAGGCAATATCTCTATCAAATACATATGATTGTATAAATATGTAATATTATTATAGACGTTAAAAAATATATGTTTGAAATGTTAAAAGATAAATATTTAGATACAAAATTTATATAAATATGCATAACTCTAAATGTTTTCAGATTTTCCTAAGATATTACAATGAAGTAGAAATAATATTTGATGATTTAAGAAAGTCTTCTAAAGTAAAGTTTGAAAATTTTAAACTGTAAACCCTAAAATTTTTTAACAATTTAATGATTTTGTATTAAATTTATATGCATATAATATTTAAAATTTATTTGCCTATTTGAAATAAATATAATTTGTATTATGTTATTTTAGATATGAATATAACAATCGAAATTAAAGTATGAATCATTAAAATTAATTGTAATTAATAATTATAAATAATTAATTGAATATGTTAAATTATGAAACATGTTTTGCATTCAAAGGGATAGTATAAAAGAAAAAGAAAGAATGTTAAATGAATGTTATACATAGTAAACATATATGATTAAATTGAATTAATGTTTTATGTTGAACTTATATATTAGATTGAATATATGTGTTATGTTGAAGGTATGGTTTATGAAAATTATGAAGAAATTAATTTGTATATAATATTTATGTTCATAGCCTTTACCTATGATAGTCATATTGATTTAAAAGTTATTGATTTGCATATTATAATATTATAATAGTTGGTTTCTATTTGTATTTATAACTTAACTGAATTTCCGTATTATAAATATTATTTGTCAAAATTTATACTTAATTATTTTATATATTATTACTATAATTAATTTAATAATAATTAAAAACATATATTGATAAATAGTAGAGTTTACTAAACATATTTTTAAAAATTCAGTTTAATATATTGAATGAATAAAAAATTATTTTATATTTGAGTCTCTTTTGAGTAAAATGTTGTCGAAGACAAAAAAAATTATAATAATCATGTTTATATATTGTATTATAATTTTATTATAATGCAAAACTTTACTAATAATCACACATATTTTAATATGTTACTACTATACCAAAAAAAATATAAGCAATAAACAAAAATCTTTTCATATATAAAATATGTACTTCTACCTTGTTGAGATTTTCTACAGATAAGATATTTTCTAATGCTCATGAAATTAATTGAATTTTCATTACTTTATAACAATTTTTATGCAGTATTGTAATAGGTATGACATATTATTCCATTCTTCATCCACTATCTTTCCATTTAACATACTACTGTATAGACTATTATGAAAGTTATGGACATTTAATAATTAGAATAATTAATTTTGTATAATCAACACCATTACGTAATTTAGTTTAGAATAATGCTAAAATTTGATCTTGTAATTTTTGAAGCATATTCCTAGCCTAAACAGTGATCTTAATTACTCTGTCGTCCCTTGAAATATTGATCAATGCTTAAAATAACACCTAACCTCTTAAAATTTTTGTTTAGCAAAACTGTAAATGTATGGATTGAGAAGAAAGCTTAATGATTTGTAAAAAGAAAAAGTTTAATCTCCACTAACAAACGAACAGTATGTACTTGCTTCTGGCACCATACCAAATTTTAAACTGCACTTATAATATTTTTTAAGTACCGAAAATTCCCTTAGTAGTTATATGTCGAAATCCATGTTTACAGTATTGGATTTGGTTTTGACACACTTTCCTTTAATATTTGACTGTTACAGCAGATTTATTTGATTTTTTTTCTTATTTTTTTATCTCTATTATTTTTATTATTATTTATTTTTATAATTATCCTGTTATCAATAGTTTTTTTTTTATTTTCTTATTTTATAATTTAGTAATTATACACTTTTAATATAAGATGATTTTATAATGTTAATTGGTTAAATATAATAATTTAAAATATTTATATTTTTAGGTTATGGTTGACATATCTCATAAGTTATTTTGAGATTTTTTTTATATTCATAAAATCGGATATCATAATCTGATAATATGTCGACTATGTTGTTTATTTAGACTAACATTAGAATAAATGGATGTTCATTGAATTTAGCATTAGACTCCTCGTATGTCATTTCCATTGGTGGTTTTAAGATTAACTTTTGTGACAACAACAATTGCATACAAGTTAATAGTATGAATTTCATGATGAACATACATATGGATGGATCAACAGTAGATGTATGATATACTTGATCAACATTTAAAAAAAATCATTTCAAAATAAAATTAATCAGTCTTAGGCTCGGGTGCATTGCACTTGTCAAGGTATAAATCACACTTGGACATTACATTGGGGTTTGTAAGTATTATTCTTCATTTTGTTCTGTGTAATCAATTTTTTTTCTAACAAAAATTGTTTCTAATTATAAAAATTTTGAAGGAACGTTTATATGGACACCCAGTTCAACCTGATGAACTATTTATGGCCACTCACACCAACAAGAAGTGTGTATGGGTTGATACTCGCACATGCAAGACTTATGTAAGTTTATTCTTACAAATTTTTCTACATTGCCTATATTTTTATTGTAATTTTCTAACATTTCAATGTCCAAATGATTGTGTAAGAAATCTACCAAGAGCACTTGAGGGCCATACAGCCAAAGAAGAGGACACTCCTTGCCGATAGTTTGACTTTTCAGTCTTATCGAACTTCTTAAACTTGTTCCCTACATCCACCAAAATTTTTTTAGCATTGGTGGCTTCAGGAATATTATCTTTGATTGTCTTCTCAATGTTATGCTTCATGGTCACTAAACATATCTTTTTAGAATGAGTCCATCTGTTATATTTATTCTTCTCTTCAGCAGAAGATGCATCAGTAGGCATAGGAGGCTCGTCTTTAGTGAGAGGTCAACACATGAGATTGTCAAGAATAGTTTGATCGATTTCACCCAGTCCTCATAATTTGTTTCATTCAACTTTGATCAAGGAACCTATGTACATAGGAAAAATTGGAATAGAACATATCAATAATAGCACATATCCTCACAGAGAATGTTGAAATATACTAAAAACCTTAAGGGTATAACTAACCATTCACCATAAAAATAAACAAACCGAAGGGTAAGTTTTACTGTTAATATAAATCTTTATGCAACAATAAAGAACAACAATGTATAATAGAATAATGTCTTAACACAGGTCTCACAAAGACAAGTTCAAACTTATGTAATATATCCAACAATTTTTACAACTTGATATTTTATCACAATCTTGTTTTGTGAAGGCGAACTCTCAACCATGAAAAAATATCTAACATTATTATCATGATACATTTATATCATATATCTTTAACGAAATATTACACAATATAATCAAATAGCAATCTAGGACCAAAGCTTTAAAAATTCAATACGCAAGAAACATTTTTGTTGGATTAGGTTTAGCCCAATTATTTTTTTTAATTTGCAGAAAATTGATTCTGGATTGCAAAATCTTTCCCGAAGGTGGCAGTGACTTTCGTAGTGGTCAAAGGAGGAGGACGACATCACAAGGGAGGGGAAAGAAGGAGCATGTGTGGACATGGGATGAAGGGAAGTTAACAGTGGGAACAATACAAGTACAAATATATGGATTTATATTTATGAATTCCACACTAGTAGAAAAAAGACATTTAATCGCGGTTATATAAGGCTTATAAACGCGGTTCCGGAATCGCGTTAGATACAACCGCGATAAAACATACTGAAGATACGATCGCGGTTGTACAACTGCGATGGAAAGTATAACATATCACCGCGGTTCTCTAGCAACCGCGTTAAAAAAATACTCATAATGTACAAAAATGACTTAAAAAAGGTGTTGTCATTGCAACATACAAGCGCGGTTGTAGAGAAAACCGCGCTGGTATGTTGCCATACCATTTTTTCCATGCATTTTCTTGCCTTCGGTCCTCATAAGACGGTGAAGGGAGGTCACGTGTGGTCCTCATAACACTTACTCTCCATCTACTAGTTCTTCTTTGAATCGGAGATATTCTGCAACATTCAAACTATCCACACTGAGTTCAAATGCATTAATACGAAAATAGTCCCAAACACCAGGTCTTGGACACAAAGCTATAGATACAAAAGGTGGTAGAACTATGGCTTCCTGTGACAATAGAAACAGTAGCTTTGTAAAATCTGCTAAAACAAGAAAACCTAAAGAAAATTCAAGCATTATCTGCAATTTATCAAAGCTATAACTTAGATATATTGAGTTAACCTGTGCAGATTCTAACTCTTTAAAAAAGGGACCTTCTTTGAGTTTATGCATCCCTTCATCCTCTTGAATAATCTTTTCTACATGATCCAGTAGGTCATGTGGTTGTAGTAATCCTTTGTCCCCAGCAACATACCTTAACAACAAAAAGAGAAAATGAGTAATTATTTTACTTATCACACACATATTTAGCATTCAACATTTTTCCTTAAGATGAATTCAAGCGACCAAAATGAAAACTTAAATTTCACCCAGAGAGAAGAGAGATCAACTCATTCCTATACTTAGAGAGGGTGTCTTGCAGTCTTTCCCTCACGGTGGAAGCTCTGTCCATTCCGGAAGTTGACATGATCAATTCGAAAATGGCAAAAGCAGGTGAAGCATTGAAAAGATAAAGAGACCAAACTCAAAGTAAGAGATACAAAGGAAGAGGAAAACATACCATCAATGTTGGCAGCTGCCCAACCAGCTTTTGCCAACAATGGAGTTCATCACGCTGGGGTTTGGCATGTTTGCGGTTTCGTCGACGAGGATGGTGGTGGGCTGGACATTGGGAGCAAGGGTGAGGTCCCCGAGAGAAGTAGCCAATCCTAGAACGCAGCTTGGGGACGTGCACGACTACACTAGCGACTCGGCGAGGCAGTAGAAGTTATATAGTTCTACTATTAAAACAACATCAACATCGATTAAAAAAAAAGTTAACTAAATAAGAAATTATATAGTTCGTAAAAGCAGTAGAAGGAAGAAGACGAGTGATGACCTGAAACGTAGCTTTGCGAGAGAAAGCAAAAGAGGAAGATACGTGGTGGTGGGGTTGGCGATGGAAAAAGAAGAAGAAGATGAAGAGACCTTAGGTGGAATGACACTGCACGACCCAAATGCCACTTCTCGAGAGAAAGAGGGAAAGACAGAAAGGCAAAAGCGAGAGAGCAAGGAAAGAGTTAACGTGCAAAACCCTAAAACAGGGGATATACAAGGGCGGTAAACAACCGCCCTTGTATCTTCTTGCAAAATAATTTAAAAATTATTTTGTAGATACAAACAACCGCGTTTATATGTCCCTGTAATTTTGAATTACTGCGGTTCTCGCTCCAACCACGGTGGTATGGTTGCACTTAATTTCAAAAATGCTACCGCGTTATTTTTAATTGCGGTTTCCTTTTAATCGTGATGATATTCCTGTCATGGAATATGTTTTTTCTACTAGTGCCAATAATATGAATTTAACAAAATAGTCATAATCAAACTAAATCAGCTCTGATATTGATGTGAACTCTTATGTTGGAATTGAATAACGAACCCGTCTAGGGTAGGAAATTGAATTTATTAAAAATTAAAGTTTCAGGTAAAATAGGTGATAGGGATAATAGCACCACTTCCTTGAAAGAAGACAAGCTTGCCATAAGGGAACGGCATTAGTCTAAAAGTTGATTCAACTAAGATCCCAAAGTTCCATTCTCACCAATTTACAAAATGTGTCATCTATTCTTCTTAATTTTCCAAATATTTACATGTAGATTTAGACTATGAGTTTATCTCATTTTAAAAGTAAATAAATAAAAAATTAAAATTCTTATTAGTCATTCTCTATCTTCTTTCTGGATCTCCATAAATTTTCAAATTTCTAAAAATAATCGTAAGTAAAATGTAAAATGTCCCAATTATCCTCCTGAAATCCTACACATCCATATTTTCATTTTATCCCACACTCCAAGCAGACCACACCTCCAACCGCATACCTCGATAGTGAAATAATATTTCTAAAAAACTATATCTACTAAAAACATATTAATATTTCCTAACTTAAATAAAAGATTTCTAATATACTAAATTAATTTATTAAATCATTTGACGTGGTAGTGAAATAAAATATATATATTTTTTAGATATTGATGTACATAACTGTGATATAACTAACGAAACTTATTTTATTTATCACATAAACATCTACTAAACATTCATTTATTCTAACAAATTAAGTTTAACAATTTAATTTCAAAATTCATAATTTTAAATTTATAAATATAAATAACAAAACACGGTGGAATATCAAGGCTATAAAAAACAATCCAATAAATATATACAAGTATTACCGTCATTAAGATCCTAAAAAACAATCACTATATTAATTTCAAAGAACAAACGAAGATTTAGACAACTAACCTCAATAAAAACCTTATCTAAGTTCAATCGGGCAGAAACCTAGACCACACCAAAGCAATCACTTAAGCCGAAGAAAACCAAAATTTAAGTTACCAATGGAGGTAGAAACAAGTTCTTTGCATCTGTCACAAGAAAAATCATAAGAAGCGTCGTTTATGTGAGAAAAAAAGTAGAGAAGAAAAAGCTCTCACTAAATTTTAAAGAGTTTTAATCGAATTACGTCAAGTCTAACATAAAATTCAAAGTTTACGTAAGATAAATTATGAATTTTACATTTTTTTTCACTGGTGTATTGCTTTAAACATAATCCATTATATATAGTTCATTAACAAAATCGCATAGTGGATCATTAACTAATTAAATGTTATCCATTAACAAAATCCTATAATCATTTAAAATACAACAATTTCACAAGGCAAAGGATTATTTCCAACAGAAAAATATTTTTGCCTTTTTTTTCTCTGTTTATTCTAATATTTGAGCTTAATTGCTTTTCCTTTAAATAGTCTTCTCCTCTTGTTAAATTTTTAATGTTATAAAAAATGATTCGCACCCCCTTTTATATTGATTTAAAGTTAAAAGTTGCTTTTGTAAAAAATAATTTAGAAGCTATTTATTTAGGAAGTAAACCTGTACGTATATTTTTCTTTTATGCGTTTTCTAAATACTATATAACAAATTGACATCTTTCAGACACGCCAGCAAATTTTTTATTATATTACTTTTTTATTTTAGTTTAACAACCTAACATTTTCTCATATTTTCGAAGAAGGCTAGTTTTACCATATAAGGTACGGGAACCTTCCTTCAACAAAATAATAAATACATGCCCTTGAAATATTGTTTTTCAAACTCAAGATGTTTTACCATTTTGTTTTTAATTTATACCCTTTTTAATATAATGTTGGTAGCAAAACAACATGAATTAACATCCTATAAATAGCATAGTATACTTCCTACATTTTTCTAAATATTTACATAAAATAAGACCTCTTACTTTCAACCATTTCATTCTGAATATGAAAATCATGTAATTCAATGGGTAGCATTCTTAGTAGTTGTCAGAGTGTAACCAAGAAACATACTACAAACTTTACATTAAATTGGATGGATAGAGGTTCTAGTTCATATACGATACCTGAACTGAATTTACAGAGATAAAAGGATTAATGTACCACAATAAAAATGAATAAAACCTATGATTACTCAACCAGTAGCAAGTAAAACAATCAAGGTTCCCTCAGAAAAGTAATAAACGATCCACAAATTGGACAACTTTCGTGTGAAACTACTATCAAAGGACGAATAATGCTAAGTAGACTACACTAGTTAACTTATTCATAAATAAATGCTATCTTTTCTCTACAGAAACAACTAAAACGAACCAACGATCAAAACACAGCGGGTTTTGTTTTAACACTATATATACATATTAAACAACAGCTGTTGGAAAAACCAGTTGGTACTAGGTAGGTTCTTCACTTTTATGTCACACCTGTTCGTTTCCCTTGAGAATATTGTACTTGCAGAGAGGACAAGTGGCATTCATCTTCAGCCATTTCACTATGCATGAAGAATGAAAATGATGGTTGCAAGGAAGGGCATGGAGCTCTGCTCCATCCTCGTATGAACAGAGGCATATACAGCATTCCTGAAAAGCAAAAGCAAATATTAATAAAATAGGCCCCTTAAAATTGAAAGTTGAATCTTAGCAGACCATAGTTTTACAGTCCCCAGATGAAGTTTTCTATTTTAAGGTAAATGATTTTTTATCTAGTGAAGGAAATTTATTCTGTAAGGGGTAGACAAGCTGGAATCTTGAATAATAATAACAAATAAAAAACACTAAGCAACATACTAGAAGAGCTCAAGCCCACATACATCTTCAACTAGGTTCCTCTTTCAAGAATACTTTAGCAAAATCTTTACTAAAACCATCTATGCAAATAAATTGCACCTAATAACAGAATCCTTTGATAACCCTCTTGTTTAATCACTATTATTTCCTTGGTGAGTTCGTCTTTGATAAGTGTCAAAGTCTACACTTCCTCCCCTCCTTTACTCTTAAGAACTCAGAAGAATGGAACCAAAAAGGTGCTGCAAAAGCAGCTAAAGATGGAATATTTTTATTTAGAGCATGTTTAGATGTTTAGGAAAGCTGAAATTTTTCAACTAATTTTTTAGAAAATAAGTTGTGTTTGGAACAATAACCGAAATTGTAAAAAACTTTTCTCTATATATAAGTTTTTCGTGCAGACCAAAATTTGTATCTTACAACGAATTCCTAACAACTTTCTTCCTTTTTAGCTTCATACATACTTCTTATGTAAAGCTATTTCATTTCTTGCATCAGAACATAATAAATTTTCTTAAAATCGCTTTTCCACAAATATAACAATATTCGATTATACATACAAACGATTTTTGAAATAATCTTATTTGTTTGGGTTGTCCCAAAACACCCTTACTTTCAATGAGATCCCCTTGAATGCTTCATGGGCCATTAAACCTAGATAATAAAATTCAAATATAGTTTTCAATTTTCTTGGAATTCGTTCATAGTAGTGCATGACGAGTAAATTATTTTCTTTCATATAAATATTTTTTACCCCAGGTACAAGGTTGTAACCTCTTTGTACTTTCTAAACTGAACAGATAAAATTCAGAAAAAGAAAAGGTATAATCATACCACGGGTTTAGGTGTTATTTTAACTCAAACTTTGAACCTACATCAATTACTTCCCAAATATTTAAAATATAATGGATTTTAGCAATTAGGACACAAATATGGACCAAACCAAGCACCATGAAACTACTATTTGAAGTTGTGAATGGTAATTTCAGTACTTAGATATAGAAAAAGCATTTATTATCTTTCCCCCCAGGTTAACCAGATTCACACACAAGAGCACAAGGAGCCACAGTACGAATCTTTGTGCATTGACCGAAATAGAAAATCAAATAACCAGCAATTTCTATTTCATAGAAGTGATGGAATGTGAGACAAAAATAAATAGCATTTGAGAAGAGCATACCGCATCCTCTGGTAAAAGTACTCGTTCATTTGCCAAGTAAGCACTGCTGGTTTCTATGGGAACCATTGATCCAGCTCCACCATTGGGCTTATCCTCATTGCTTAGTATTCGAAATCTGTATTTTGGAAGTATGCTAAGATCTGCTTCTGACGCACCTTCCTGTGTTATCCCAGAACAGTAGGAGAAACATTAGAAGGTTCACAACTTTGAATTATTTTAGTCGGTGTAAAATATTTTTTATTCATACCTGTCCTGCAACCGCATAGAGAATAGCAATGATGCAGGGCAAACAACAACAAAGAGCAATACCAATCAAGCACGCCAAGACAACACAAAAGATGGCAAAAAAGACATCGAATGCCAGAAAGACAACAGACAACCTGCAGAATTACAAAAAACAGATTTTTGACATTAATGAAGATTACAAAATTCAGCAAACAATTTGTCAAAAAGAATTAGAAATTATCCAAACATTCAAATATTCATGAATATATGCAAATGAAATATAAATTAAAAATATTTAAAGTAAATATTGGTTTAATTGATAGATTGTTTAATAGGAAATAAAAAATAAATACAATATAAGAATGCGCTTGAAACTTCTAATATTGAAAAATATTAAAAATTATGATTAACAGGGATTTCAAATAATCCATAATACTTAATTCTTTTCGGTCTTCAATGTGGAATCCCCAAGCACACATATATTGGAATCACATTCATATCCAACACTGATAAACTTACACTTCCGAGACTCCTAAATACATATCCAAGTACCCTCAAAATTTCTTTTAACTTGTTAAAATTTATTGATTGTACATATCAGATACATGTATTCCAATTGAACAAGATCTAACTAATTAAAAATTATGGATTGATACATTTAGGATACCATCTATATTTTAAGAAAATCTCATAATGCTTAATTTGTTTGGGTCTTTGACCTGGAATGCTCGCAATAAATGAGGTACAAGCACATAAACCAATACACTTATGATACTCCTTTGATACAATACTTCTAAATACATATATCCAAGGAGTATCCTTCAATTTTCTTTTATTTATCAAAATTTTTTTGGCTGATGCATCTGGTGCCTATACCTAAACAGGACTACAATTACATACAGCTCTATTTTCCTTTATATCCCTAAAGTGGTAGTAAATAGAAGACAAGCATATAGAACCAAGACTTCTTTTGAAATGACCAATGATGCTTTTTGCAGCATTCTAACATGGGTTGGGGAAACATATGTACTTCTTGTGACATGGTCATTCTACCTGATATGGGCAAAGGATATGACCAAGCTTTTCCTTTTTCTCTTTTACTCTTTTTTGAAGTTTGATCATCAACCACTGGTATAATCATGTATGAAGTAAAAATGAGAAATATCTCTATAACTATTGTACATATGTTAACATATCCAATTTTTTTTTTTTTAATCAGCAAGAATGTTAACATATCAAGGTGATGTGGGTCATCATCTCTAAATTAAAATTTTGATTTATTTCAGTTTATCTTTTTTTTTTCCTATCCTAGATTTGGATATCAGAATGCTGATTTCAGACCCTTATTTTGTTCATTAGGAAATTTTGTAGATATGATCTTAATAATTAGGAATCTTTATTTTTTTTATTTTATCTATTAGGACCAACTAGAATAATGTTAGTTATGGTCCTATTAATAAGGAAACTCTTCATTTTTGGAGAAAACGCACTTCCCTTTCCTAAACACTCACACCCCTCTAGTTTTTAATAAAATAACACTCACGTCCCATTTAGATTTTGAAGAGGCATCCACCTCTCTTTTGTTTTTAATAAATGACACTCTTCTCTCTTCTATTTTAATAGTGACACTCAACTTTTCATTTTATTTAAATTATCATGTTGCTAAAACATCAATAAAAAAATTATGAAAAATAAAAACTAAAATTTTGAAATATAAAAAATAAAGAATTTTTTTTATATACAAAAAATTGAATAATTTAATTATTATATATTAAAAATATCATAAAAATTTACTGTCACTAAATTATATATAAAAATATAAAAACTTATATTTTAGAAAACATTATTTTAATATAAAGTAAATAAATAACTATAAAACATATGATTAAATTTATTAACTTATATGATTTTAAGATAAATAAAATAAGGAGTACAATAGGGAAGTGTAAGTGCAATTTACCTTATAATATCATAATTGTTAGGAATATCTTTTTAAAGGGTTTGATTAAAAAATATTATCAATAAGAAATAATTTTCAGATTAACTTGTGTTAATCTCCAGGAGTGGCTCTGTCAAGGAAGAGCCTATTTCTTGCTTTCACCAAAAAGGATTACTCCATCTCATAGGCTCCTGGCTTGATCATATCATACCTTGAATTTTAAGCAATTCATCGATACCTTATAACCAATATTGTCGAAAGCCAACATAAACTCGAGGAGCTTTCGTATACTCAAATCATAGACTTAACTCTTAAATTCCTAAGACTTTACCTACCATAAAAAATAATATTGAGACATATATGCATAACATGGTACTCTTCATACGAGAATAATTCAATATTTCCATTTTATTATAAAGAAAAATAGACTAAATCACACAAACAGCAAGGAAAAAACAGAAGAATGGGAATCTTATTTGCTTCGATTTCAATTCACCGGTATAGGAGTGCAGCTCAAATTAGGTGTTGAAACTAAGAATACAACTCAGTCATAGGTTCTTCAAGTGGCCTGTCACTCCCACATCATATTTGAGATAATAAACTACCCTCTCCATTTGTTCACACTTGCAGTTTATACTATTCTGTTTTTGCTAATTAACAGCTACAACCCAATAACGGATTGGACCCACGGTTCTGTATTGGGGTCCGCAACCGCAACTGCCACCGCATTATTGTAGAAGTAGTGTCTCCCACAACCACAACAGATAAAGGATATATAAATAATAAGAGTAACTGAAAAAATTATTATATTTTGCTTTCGGTTCACACATAAAATAATTTCACACCGCAACAGCCCCAATACCCGCAACTGCAATGGCCACAACTGTGACCACAATCGCAATTTAGAACCATGGTCAGAGTCTTTCCTGGAATCCCACCAGAGCAAGAGTTTTGTAGCACTAGGTTGCTTCTTGTATAATCAATAAAATGGAACACATGCCTAAAGATTAGCCACTAGATACTAAGGGATCTAGTAGCCTCTTAAAAGCAATAGGTCCTAAAGGAATCTCCATCCTTCTCATATGTGTATGCATTGTTCAGCTAACTGAACATATACCAAATATAATCCGTATATGTTAGTCAACATGTATAGATAGATATTAGAATATTAAAATCAATATGCAAACATTTTTTAGAAGTTGAAATAAAGGCTTACCAGTACAATCGTGGGGCATCTTGCAGAAGTATATCACCACCAGAGACAACCCAGTAAAAGCCCACTATCCACCAAAGGAATGAAACCCCAGTATTTAATGATTCACATCGCTTTGTGAACCTGTGTTGTAAATAAACAAAAATTGTGTCATCAAATACTACAATACAGTCCAAAGAACTATCAAGTATAATATACTAGTAATAAGTATAATATAAATAAGCCTAACAACATATAAGACTATAGTAGATTAACATGCTTCATCAGCCAGGGTATTTAAGATAAGAACAGACATCCTATTTCCTTTTCCCAAAGATAATGATAGTTCTATACTGTGGGTGGACCGTGGTTAGTCCTCACATTACATATTAATTAGTTCCAAGAACGAATCTATCACAGTTAATCACAAGAATAAACAATTGCAAGACTGCATAACTTTCTATTCCAGAAGGCTGATATAAAGGAGGAAATGGTGAAAATGATTTGCAATTGCATGTAAAAACCTACAGGTAACCTGAGGGGTGGGGGGCAGCATGATAAATGAAAACCCACAGCCAATTATACCCATGATGTAGAGTAGTGAAAATTTCACTGCCTGTATAGCCTCACACATTATGAAGGAAAGCAACATTTTATTAGCTATCTTAGTCACTCCTGTATCACTTAATGTTGAAACTTGAAAGAACTTAATTTATATAAATATAGAATACTCTAATATCTTCAAGAAGTCCATGACATAAAGCCTCCTTAAGGCAAACAACTCTACCATAAACTTACATTGTCGAGTACAAGCCCATAGATGATCTTATGTCTTACAAAATACCAATCCATCCAAAACCTGAGCTAAAATTAAATTAATGAATGAAATGTGGCAATAAGGATTCTTATACCATCTCACTCAGTAAACCAAGTCCATTAAATATTAAGTTCTGAGCTGTTTCAAATGTAAAGGTACAGGTACCAGATACAATACGCATATAAAAAAAATTGAAACAATATGATATGGAAAGACATGTTATGTTTTAGTAAACTTTTAAATTAGGTAGAAATAAAATGAAAACAATTAAAATATAAATTGAATCCAAATACTGCTAATAGCCCATAACTTAAACTAAAGGGTTGCATCATCAAAGTCAAACCAGATAAGACAGCTGAATAACCCTTAGCACTAAAGAAGCCACATAAAGTCATGACAGTCCTAAATAGCAATGTAATTTGCTCATGCTGAGGCTGCTCTAGCTAGTGCTGGCTTGGCTCGAGCCAATCCAAAATAGATAATAAAATATGTATGTGTCCAAACATATGGCTGCTGCTATCATATACAAACTCCTACATGACAGGTATGATGAGCTTTCGCATTTCAACAAAATTTTGGCGCCAAAACTATATATTTTATAAATACAATAATACATGCTAAATCCATGATGAACATTATAAATAGTTTACAACAATTACTTAGGTATAAAAGATAGCCAGCTATATACCTACTTGATAAACAACCCCTCTTAATTTAATTAGTAGAGTAATTAGAGTTAGATAGTTAGTTGAGAGCTAGAATGATTAGAGAAATAAGGCACGTTGCCTATAAATAACAAGAGGAGTTGAGAGGAGTGGCTAGTCAATTAAAGAGTTAGTACTGTGGCTAGGGAGAGTCCTAATATCCAGGGAAATTGTACGTTGTTTTTGTTCATCCATAATAGTATGTGTGCTCAACCAGTTTCTATCAGAGCTCGGATCCAGGAGTTGTGGGGGAATTGTCAATAAAATGACTTCAAGATTAATTCCAAGATTTTATCAAGTGATGCCTACTAGTGGACATCAATGCAGAGAGCACTATTTTGGGGACAAGAAAGTACAATATCATGGTTGTTTGCATTTGCATTGAGAGGAAAAGCTCTTGAATGGTGGTTTCATGTAAGTGAACAACCAAATTGCAACCTGGTGGAGTTTGGATTTCTCCACAAGATTCAGAAAATGAGGAGCAAGAATGTGGAAATGATGTTCAAGAGAAAAGCCAAGAACCAGTGATGCGAAAGTAGAAACTGATCACAAATGCAACAAGAAAACATAATAATTAGGGATAATAGAACCAACAACTGAAGATCAATAAATGAGGAAATCAGAAATTGTTGCAGAAGAAAAGAGAATTGGGGGACCAGAATTCTCGGAAAAGGAAACCTCCCAAGGAATCCAAAAAAAAAAACAAGTGGAGAAGCAAGATCTAGAAGAACTAAAGAAACATGATGAGCACAGAGAAACAAAAGGTAGAGAATCAAGAGAAACATTCTAAATCAAGAACTCGAAAACAAAAGCAAAGATTAACATTTCAAGATGGATAACAACTTTGGAGAAGAAGCAAACATCAGCAAACCAAAACAAGAAAGGGACTATGATAGGTCCCATCAGCAGCTGCTTGCGACAAAGTTTGCGTTCAAATGCTGCTGAAAACAGACCATTGGAGGAGCATGGGGGCATTCAAATGTTTGCGTTTGGTCCTGGAGGAGTGAAAGCTATTTTGAGTTGCCGGGTGGGGTCAGCCTGGTCACAAGGCTTCAGTCAGTTGGAAGGAGATTCCTTTCAGCAGCCTCAGGCTATTCACCAAGGTGAAACTTTACAGGGAAGTACTGATAGATAAGCTAACCCCTTAGTTAGTTAAGTTAATTAGTAGAGTAATTAGGGTTGGCTAGTTGAGAGCTAGAATAGTTAAGAGAAATAAAAAGTGTTACCTAGGAAGAGGTGTTGAGAGGAGTGGCTAGTCAATTGGAGAGTCGGTATTGCAGCAAGGGAGAGTCCAGGAAAATTGAGTTCTTTCTGTTCGTCAATAAACTATATTCATTCTCCGCCCAACCCGAACCAGTTTTAGCACTACTGTTGTCCACCTTATCATATTAGACAAACACATACCCCATTCATGATCCTTCACTCACTAAAACATTTTCACACTTGCAGTTCACTACCTCTAGCAAACCAAATTTTGTTACCCATAGCCTCTTCATGACACTATGTCAGTCCTATCAAGTCCAATTATAAAAACTACATAACCCTTAATCATAATCCAAAGCAAAACATTTGAAAATCTCTACTAAACTAAACTCAGCATGTAAACATGACGAAAGCACAAGACACAGTTCATCTGACCAATTGCACCTTCAATTCAATCCAAGCTCGTATCTACTAAACCAAACGGGCACAAAAACAACTGCCCTTTTCCTCCACAACATAACACAATCACTAACTTCACGAAAGCTCGAAATTCGAACTCAAAACCCTAGCATCCAAAGAGTTGAAAATAAATGAAATAAAATTCATTGATTGAAAAACAAAAAACCCTGCTCACTAAAATCAAACCTCAACAATCTATTAAAATTGAGCTGAACCCACTCAGACACCAAATTACGAAATTGAAAGTCAAAACGACGACATCCAAAAAAACGCAACAATTCCATAAAATCAGAACAACTCTCAACACAAACAAAATTGAATTGAATTGACGCACCGGGAGCGAGACGAATTGCCAGAGCTCCCGTCGACGTCGTCGCTGTCGCTATCGTTTCCTACATCATCGTTGTCACTGCCGGCTTGGCTCTCAATGTCCCGCGCCCCCTGGCTGCGGCGCGACTCCCTCCGGCTACGACGCCGGTACTCGAGCCAGACGAGCACCACGTGCACAAGGCACTGCAGCGCGTACCCGACGATCCACACGCGGATCGGCGAGTTCGGCCGCTCGCTGGTGGTGCATGCCAGCATCGCCGCCGAGACGACGACGAACGCCATGTTCCACGACATGTCGAGCGCCACCACCGGCTTGGAGTAGCCCCAGTCCGCGCGGCGCTCCTCGAGCTCGCGCGCCGCCGTCTCCCGCACCAACATGGAGGGGCCTCGGCGGCCAGCGCGGCCGAGTAGGAGCGCCAGCGCCGGCGCCCGCGCGCCGTCTTGACGGTTGCGGAGCAGCGGCGCCTCCGCCGCGGCGGTTTGTGATGACATGGCAGGCCGAACTCTCTAGAGAGAGAGAGACAGAGAGCTTTGCATAATTGAATAATTGAAATTGAAAATGTTTGAAACAAAGTGGGAATGAAAACACTTTTATTGTTGTTATTAAATAATAATTAAATATAATAAATAATAAAATAAGATGAGGGTTTGAAGATGAAATTGAAGAGACTTGGTTACGTGATGAGATTTTGAAGAGAAGAACGATTTGTTGAGTGAGAAAGAAGATGAAGAATTTGAAGAAGGAAGTGTTGAAGGTTAGATCGGAGAATGGTTGTTGAAGTTTGAGATGAGAATTGGAGAAGAATATGAGTGTGTTGTGGTGCAATTCTATTAGTGAAGGACACGTGTCCTTTGCTCACCTAATATGCACTATTTCATTTTTTTTATTTTTATTTATTTAAATTTCCCTAGATGAGTATATACTACTTTCAAAACTAACTCAAAACTAGTTTTAAGTTAAAAGATTAACTGAAAACATAACTACGAACAGAAAAACTTAAATGTTTATACTCAAAAATATATTTAAGAATATTTTCTAATTTTTTGTTTTTTTCTATTAATTTAACAAACATAGTTGTCACAACCAATGAAGGGGGAATGTTTTTGAGGGAGAGTGGAATTATTGGTCCACATTGTTTACTCTTATCTATAAACTTTTGAAATATATTAAAGTATTTTTTTGATTAAGTGTTTTAAAAGTTCCTGTTTGAGAATATATTTGAATGTGTAGTTTACAAAAATTTGTGACTATTGCTTTAATAGTGGTTTATATATTAGGTAATCTGGAAGTTTTCTTTTAAATTGTATTCTAAATTAATTAATCTAAAATTATGTTTGGAATTCTGGATTATACAAATTAAAATGTTTCATCAAAATTATTAAATTTTACATTATGTAAAATTTTAAATTACGAAATCTAAAAATATAAAATTGATTATAAATTATTATGAAAGAGGGAAAATAAAGGATTGATGTAGAAATAAAATTATGCATTGGTGATCTATAAAGGTTACTTAGACTTTTTTATTAAAATTTTAGCAAAAAGATAATTTTTTATATTATGTCTATAAAATTGTATTTTAACAATATATTAGATTATATGCACTGGATCCAACCAAGAATGCAGCTACGAAAACATTAAATTCTATGAATGACACGTATTGTCTTATTTGTTTTTCTACAAGACATCAAAATTGGAATGTTTTGTTATTTATGTGTATACTCGTCTTTTTGTACACACTTTTTTATATTTCTCTTCCTATACATATTTTATTTTTTAACATATTTATTACTATTTTATATAAAATATATTATGAAATTAGAAAGGATAATTTTGAAACAAAGTATTTTATGGAAGGATAATTTTAAAATAAAGTGTTTTAAAATAATTTAAATAAGTTCTAATTAAGTATAAAACTTTTTATGTAAAATTATGAAACAAGTTTTTGTTATAAAACGTTGTGTACTGTATAGTTTTAACATTGAAATGGTAAAATGTACAAAAAGCATACCATACTTATAATGTAAATGTATATATCTTTGAAATTTCGCCAATTTAAGTAAATACTTCCCATTTTTTAATATATTATTATTCTAGTCGTTTAGGTTTTTAGTGTTCTTAACTAATCTAATAGAAGTTTTTTTTATATATCATATATTTGGTATCTATACTTAATATATAAAATAATCTAGTATTGAATTTAAGATTAATTAGTTATCATTAAAGATTCAGTATTAAATCTTACCAAATTAATAAAAGTATCATAATTAAATATGATTAAAGATAATAACATTATATAAGTAATAGTTTTTAACAATTAAATTAAATCTTAATTGAGTAGTAATTTTTAACCGTTAAATTGAATCTTAATTAAGTATTTTTTTTATTATATAATTTTTAGTTCATAAATGGATTATCTTTTACATATTCATAATTTTATTTTAGATCTAAAATATACTTTCTAGTCCGGATCAATTATATTAACTTTTAATTTAAAAAAAATACAATGTATACGTTCAAAAGAAGAATAATTGTAAATGTTTAAAAATACGTAAAAATTGGATTTAAAAGTGATTTTTTTTCTGTCTCCTTATTACTTCTTGCTTTTTCTTTTCTCAAATATTTCTCTCTCCATTCACTTTTTCTTTATTTTTCTCTCCATTCCTTTTTTCCATTTTTTCTCTTTATCTTTTGAAACCATTTATTATTATTATTATTATTATTATTATTATTATTATTATTATTATTATTATTTAATAGATCTTATTGGTTTGAAAATAGATAAGCATATAGTGTCTATATGTAGTATAATCCAATTTAAAGCAAGTTCCTTTTGTATGAAAATCTGCTTAATCTAAATTTTGTAACTTTATTTACGAGTGTTTTTGAGGTTTTACTAATTCTTTTCATTCTATGAACTATTTCATCTTTTTATTTGTGTTTTGATGGTGTTTCATTAAGTTCTTAAATGTTTTGGTACAATTTCAATTCTCTTTTATTATTGCTCGAAACACAAGCAACTAATTTTGAACTGGAAATAAGTTTATTTTTGTTATGGAATGATTATTGAATGTTATTGAAATTAAAATCATTGAGTTTTGTGTATTGATATGTTGGATTATTTTGATTAAGAAAATATTATAATAAATATTATTAACGGGAATTTTATGATGATGAAATTAAAATATATAATCGTGGAAGGTGGAAGGGAGGGACCAGTTAAGTTTTTTCAATATAATTGTCTTATAATTGTCTTAGTATCTTAAGTCTTATCATTTAATCTTTAAGTTGATTTTGATCATAACAAACAAAGCAGTTTTGCTATACCTAATATAATTTACCTACTACTTCATAAGCATTAGACAAAAATCCAAGATGGCATTTGATCATAAATGATAGAATAAACCTTTTGATAAAGGTATAAGTCATTATTAAAGCATAAGATTAGACGAGTTTATGTTAGATGTTACTACAATGTAATAAAAGACTACTACAATAAAATAAATTATTACTAAAAAAAGTCAAATAAGTGCGAGATGAGTGTTAAAGAATAAAAAAAAAAAAAACAAGAAACAATCATATTATAAATACATATTATTTTCATATATACATCTTATCAACAATAACATTATCTTGCATGCTATTATAAGATAACTTTTAATGGCATGAGACATGAGTATTAAAAAAACAAGAAGAATAAAATATGTGAAAGGCATTGAGAAAGCAATCTTTTATTGAGAAGCCTTATGAGAAAACAGGCACAGGCTCAAGACAAGATAAAAGATGTATACTCCTAACATGAATAGATGTATATAGTGTTAGATATTAAGAACGAAAAGCAAATGATTATATTTAGGCACCCAAAAACAAACGAATAAAGTCATATAGAATATATACTTGATGAAAGTGTTAAATACCAAAATCATATTGTCTATATTCTATATTTAACTGTCATAAAGGTGATGACACTGAGTACCAATCATATCAATTTGTGAAAATTATATTTGATATTTTTTTGTTATATAGAGAATAATAAAGATAAAAATGTGATCCAACCACCTCTTCATACTATAAGTTAGAAGATATCAACAATATATCATTAACTTCTAAAAAAATTCTAATAGTGTAATCATATCATATATTATTTGTGTAAAACTATGAAAAAGTTTATATACTTTTCCTAAAGAAACTTTGAACATTGATACTTAAACTTAGAAACAACAATATGTCATTAACTTCTAAGAAAAGCTTTAATAGTATAATCATATCATATATTTTCTGTGTAAAACTATGAAAAAGTTTATATACTTTTTCTAAAGAGGCTTTGAAGATTGATACTTAAACTTAGAAAGATATTAAGTTAACATAGAAAGACTTTATATACTTAGTTTAGAGAGGTGTTGTGTACTCAAATAGCCAAAAGTAATTTTATTTTTTTTAATTATAATAATAGTTATAACTTGTTTTAACCCTAAATCATAAACCCTAAAATAAAATTTCATTTTCATTCCTGAAATAAGAATTCATCTCGATTCTCGTATATGGAATATGAATTTTTCGTCTTATCCTTATTTCCAGAACAAGTATATCTATATTTTACTTGTACTCACCCCTTATCTCCATAGATGAACAAGTATATCTATATTTTACTTATATTTTATTTGTACTCACCCCTTTACTATTAAAAGCATACACATTTTCTTTTTCTCCAATTTTAAATATAAAAAAATAAATCATTTTTATAAACATTAAAATAAGAATATCAAATAACAATTAGATAAAATCAAATAATTATAAAAGAGTAAAAGTGATAAATATATTATTATCTATAAATAAGTTAAGGAACTAAGAACCAAAAGGTAATATATTTTTTAAATTATCTAATAAATTAAAAGTATTTTACTAATTTAAAACAATGATATGAAGACAAAGATAGATATTAAGACATATGAAGAAGAAACGGTTACATATATACTTATTTTCATTTCCATACCAATTTAAAAATTCAAATATTACTCATGTCCCTGATCATACACATATGCAAGAATCCCTTGTTAAAATCATGACATGTTTAAACAATACGGTACATGATTAAACAATACGGCACGCACGGATTCATTTGTCACCCTTAAAGCTAGTTAACAAATATAATGGTCCTAACTAATTTTACTTCTTACGGAGTTCCAATTAGTTTAAAAAGATTTGTAACAATCAATTTTGTCCGTTGTATATTTTGTCTACTTTCGTCTGAATTATTCATTATAATTCTAGAAAATATAGACAAAAGACTAAGATATTGAGTCACAATTATTTAAAATTTGAAATATTTTATAAATATAAATTATGCTAAAATTGTTAAAACTAACAAAATCAAAACTTTGATATTGAATTAAAATGTGTGAATGTGAAAAAAAAATCAGTAGTAAAATATACAATTACTTCCATAATAAAATTGATTACTAGAGAAACATTAATGTTTAAATTTAGCTTGTGTTTGGACAAAGGCATTGAAATTTGAATTGCTTTTTAAATTCCTATTTTTTATCTAGAATTTAAAACTATTGAGTTTTATGTAATCACAGTCCTTTCAAATTCTTTTAAAGAAATTTAGCCAAACATAATAGTTTGCTGTAAACATTTAAAATTTCTATAAAAAAATAATTATCGATCAAAACTTTTGCATAGAAGCTCATAAGCATCAGGTTGAACACCTACTTCAAGGAAGCCAGCTAAAAGAACAGCTTCTCAGTAACCATTCTGAACATGTTAGCCTTTCAACTCATTCCTATCAGGCGCCGCGCCAAATCAGCATGCAATGCATGGCCACCCTGCATCAAGCATACATCAATCGCATTAAAAATCATTCACATCACAGATCTCGAGCATAATTCAGATAACTAACCATGCTTTGTTTTGTATAATAAACGAAAAACACTTCTAAATATTTCAACATCATCAATTGTGACACAGTGAAAGTCAAATTAACCTTGTACGCTACGATGTGTGCGACTGGGAATCCTTGATTCCCAGACCGAGCAACCAACGAGAGATCACCAATAAGGTCTAAGATCTTGTGACGACATGGTTCATCATTGAAATGCAGAGGTGGATTCAACCAACCGTTCTTGGCACTGGAAAAAATAAAGGTACTAATTATACAATGAATATCATAGAAGCAAAGCAGCACAATTGGCAACATGGAAATCATGAATGCATGACTTTCTCATGTAGATCCCATAGAACTGTCGAACACAATTTGTACCTTAGTACGTATGTAATTTCATTTGGCCAGAATATCATGAATCGAAGTTTTATGTGTAGTCCAGCCTATTCTACATATCCAATGAGATTAATTTCATCTTAAAGTAACGTCATTAATATATATATATATATATATATATATATATATATATATATATATATGTAGTTGACTACAACTATTTCTGGGATTTCCAAAATATGTGTTGTTTCAAACTACTCTTAAAATATTATCTGCTCCGCTCTAATAAAATAGGCTATCAAATTTGTTCACTATCTAGCATGTACCTGAGCTTCGATCAGTTTTAATGCATGCTTGAAGCAAAAGTATATACCTGCATACAATTGCATTTTCTAGAGAACCTCCTTTGATAAGTCCAGCATCGCGCATAGGCTCAATCTGAAAGAAATTTTAATCCATGGTATGGTATCCAATGTTAGCTGCATACTATCAAACATATACAACTACCAATCGTTAAAAAAAAGACTTAAAGAGAAAAAGTGTTTAAGAGATCTTAACCTGGATCTCACTATTTATTTATGTTCATACACACACACACACACTCATAAGGATGAGAAGCTTACAACAGAAGCTTAAGGAAAGAGAAAAAAAAGAAGGCCCTAGGATACTAGGTTACATATAGATACAACACAAAACAGCTTTTTGTTCAAAAGATAATATAAACTACTCTAACATTCTCCCTCAAGCTAGAGCATACAAATTGTATGTTCTAAACTAGGAACATATAAATTGAATTCGAGCTCCTCTCGACAAGTTGATCATTGGAGCCAACAATCTCAGTTCAAATTTCCTTGGACAACAACTATTCTCTAACAAAATAACAGTCAATTTCTATGTGTTTAGTCCTCTCATGAAACATAAGGTAGGAAGCAATTTAAAGAGCCCTTTGAATATCACAATACATTCTCATTTGTTAAATTTCACAAAACTCTAGTTCTTGGAGAAATTGTTTTATCCACACAAGTTCACAAGCAAGTAATGCCATTAACCTATATTCAGTTTCAACATTTGGTCGATCAACTACAATTTGTTCTTGTTTTTCCAAGCAATAATATCTCTTTCAATGAAAACACAATATCCAGTAGTGGAATGTTTTTCTATAGGAGACTCAGGCCAACCAGCATCACAATATCCAAATATTTGGGTACTTCCTTTATTCATATAGTAGACCATGCCCTGCATCCCTTTTGAGGTGCCTAAGAATGCGAAGAACAACACTATAGTGATCAAGGCAAGGAGCCTGCATAAACTAACTCACCACACCAAAAGCAAAAGATAGATAAATAAGTTTTCCCACAAGTCTTCTCTATCTCTCTGGATTTGAGAAGGTGTCGTTAATTTTTTACTTGGATCCTTAGGACTATCCACAGCTTTACAATCAAACATTCATGTTTCTTTCAAGATATCCTATGTATACTTCCTTTGAGAAATCACAAAACCTTCTTTTGATTGAGCCACTTTATGCCAAGGAAGTATTTGAGACTCCCATGATATTTGGTTTGAAAACATTTGCACAAATGTTGCTTTAGTTGGGTAATTTTGGTTGCATGTGGTTGGAGGGTGTTCCTCCCTGCATTTCCAATGTTTATTGTAAAGATTGATGTGGTCTTCCAGATTTTAGGTTTTCGTAGTGGGTTTGGTTTGGCCTCCAAACTTTTATAGTTTCCTTTCTTTTACTAATAATACTAGAAATGCTGCAAGGGATTGATACAGATTATAGTGCTAACCTAGTTAGGATTATGGCATGTTTAATGATGCATTAACATCCTTATCTTGATTTTTAAAAGATGGTAGGCTTGCGGTAAACAGTAAAAAACCAAGACAACTTTTTGAAATCTAAAATTTGTGAATCCAGTTCACTTACAACCATAATAAGAAAAGTTTAGACGAAACCAACAAAAACTTAAGTCAGTGGATTAACTGAAAATTCAGCTTTTGATCGAACATGTTGGTGCCATTTGGTTGTAGTTGACGCCACTTGTGTGGATTAAGCATCTTACCACCAAATTTTCAAGTTCCACGAACAAGTGATATCTTACATTTTAAGCTGTTGTCCACTATACGATATATGGTAGTAGAAACAAACCAAAATGTCAATAACTAGATTATAAATGGAAGAACTGCAGAACTAACCTCTTCATAAATGCAGAAGGTTCTTGACAAAGCTATCTGCATGGAATAAACCAAATTATCCAAGGGGGAAGTAGAAAACCACTGGCAGCCAATAACAGGTGCCTGCAAAAGGAAGGTGTGTTCGTCCATTATTCAATGCCAAACCTACCAAAGGTTAAAAACGTAGACAACTGACATTATTGTATAAAAGTCACTTCGATGTAAAATATTAGCATATTACTATCCAAGCAATCTTTGGAAACAAATTGCAAATATCAATAGTCTAAAAGGAAAAAGCATCAAGATACAAGCAATTGCTTTAATTTTTTGTTGATATACAATTGGCAGCGCATAAAGCACATAGATCTGGATAAACTTATTGAAAAGCATTCATTGGAGAAAAATATGGAGGTAAAATGAACCAAAGGGTTAAAATCAACTCACACACCCCTACTTTTGCAGAAGTTAGATGAGAGAGATTCTTAAAAGTTAAGGTGAATAAACTGATTATAACTTACACGAGAAAAATCTCTAAATGGCATGCCAAGAAATTTTTTAGGATCTCAACCCAATAAATATACTCAACCTATCTTTACCTGCGGAAAGTTGATGCCATAAGTTATTTGAACCGTTTCAGAAGGAAACGCAGCAACAAAAGAATCATTTTTCCAAGCATACACTGGTTCATTCACATGTGGTGCCATTTTCTCAACACTTTTGCCATCAAGATCAGTGGCCACCGTTAAACCAACTTCTTCCACTGCTTCCACCCATTCCCTTGCTGACCCATCAAATATAGGAATCTGTATGAGAAACGATTGAAACTAATAATTTTCTAATACAAACTATTTATTACAATACAAGAAATCAATAAAGGGGAAAAAACAAGGGAGGAAAAAAAATTATTCACAAATATTTTGAAACACTATAACATTTTTATGATGAAGCAGATTAAAGGAGAATATCCAAGAAACATAAAATCAATCCATCAGTTTCATACTTACCTTGATATATTTCACTAATATTTATTTAAGGGATCGATTAGTCTTTTGGATATAGAAACGTCAATTGTTAATGTGTTAGTTTTTATTAGTGAGCCTCAAACCTACACCGATCCCTCTCTCCGATTAACTTCTACTAGTGAGCCAACTTTATATCCTTTTTCAATTCATTTGAAGTATTCTTCAATATTCCAATGTTTCAACAACGAACATAACAGGCTATTCATCTTCTTTCCATCGAACCAAACAATTTTTCAACAATGATTACCTCAGCGTCGTTCTCTTCATCATCAAAACCTTGAATCTCAATCCTGCAGTTATCAACGCCAGAAGCCTCCAAAGCCGAAAGCAAATGCTCCACGGTTCGAACTCGGAACCCGTCCTCGCACAGAGTTGTGCAGAGCGGCGAGACCTGAGCGAACTCGACGGCGGCGGGAATTGACCGGGAACAAAAATCGAAGTACCTGCCTCGGGAAGCAAGCTCCGGCCACAGCCTGACCGACGCAAACTTCCCGGAATGCAGACCCGTGCCGTTCCTCTCCACGCATCCAGCTAGGGTTTGCTGAAGCTTCCCCGTCTGCAAAAGCGCGTTGAAGAAGTTAGTGTAACAGAACTACGCGTTTGGGGAACCAAACGGTGCGTTTAGATGAAGAACAAGAGAAACAGAAAAAAAACACGAACGGGTTTCCATGATAGCAGTTTTGATGACCCGAATGCTTTGAAGACTGACATTTTGACTTGTCTGTTAAAACTGTCACTATTATCATCCAAATTTGTCTTCACGGTGCTTTCGTAGTGTGGTTACGAAGTGTGATTTCATCGATTATAAACTAAGAAATTTTAATTTACTTATAATGATCTAAATTTTATTTCAAAATAATTTTACTTGTTTATAATATAATGGATGAATCTATCAACAAATAAAAATAATATTTTTATCAAGAAATAAAGGAAACAATAAAAGTAATTACTCTTATCGCAAAAAGACTTCAAAATTTTAATTCTTTATTTTTTAATATTTACTATATCTTTAAATATTTATAATTTTTATTTATTATAAATAAAAATACCTGTCAACTATCACGGTTAAAAAAATTCGCGTATAAATTATACTAATATTTTTATATATTTTACTTTATTTTAAACTTTAATATTTATTATCATTTAAATGATATAATTAATAAATAATGAAATAAAATTTTAAAATATATTTTAAATAAATTATTAGAGATAATTTTATAAATTAATTATTTTTTAAATAATATATTTTTATTTTCTGTTTTTAAATTAATTAATGTTATTATTTTTTAAACATAAAACTAGTGGGACAACATTTTTTTCAATACTCTTCCCCTAAAATCGTTTCACTGTCGCCATAATTTTGTGTGCAAACGGCGTCGTCTCCTCTAACAGCGAATTTGCCCAGAGCTTCCTTCGTTGTGTTGGAACAGGGCAAAGAAGAAACGAAGTGCGATTCAGAGTCGAAGCATAGCTCCTATCGTCGATGTCTTCAGCGTTTCCGGTGTGTGTTCGAAGCTTCAGTTCTCTCTTATCTCGTGTTGTGAATTGAAAAGTTCAATAAATGAGTACACTGGTTCGGTTATGTATGAATAATTAGTTTTTTTCTTTATGTATTACATTACATTACACTTCTTCAAGTAATTAAATGCGTAAATTGTGAAAAACTGCCCTGCATTGGAAACAGTTTGCGCAGCGAAGATGAATCCTTTTTAGGGTAAAAAGAAAATTTGAAATTAGCTTAGTAAAAGCTCTCTGTTATAACTTCTTTAAATTTGTAGTCTTAACTAGTGTATAAATTAAACAAACCCATTGTTATATATGTTGTAGTTGGATATATGCAATGAAGGTGGCATTGAATATATTTATTATTATTGAATACATATTTTTTATTTTATTTGTTTATGCAGGTGATGCAATCTCCCAAGATATGAACAGTGTTTCTTAAAACCATAATTGAAGTCTTTCTTTAAGGTTTTGAATGAATTAATAAGGTAAAGGGAGGTACTATGAGGACCAAGCGCTGCAACTTCTGGCTTCCTAACAAGAACAGATTTTGTGCAAATTGCCCTCTCGATGGTTCCTTGTAAGTGTCAATCTCTGTTTCTATCGAATTTGATTCATTTCACTCACTTACTCACCCTTTAATTCTATGAGCTCAGATTCTGTGGAAATCACAACTCAAGGTCGGAAGGCCAGTGGATCCCATGCCCCATAGATCCATCCCAGTAGTTGCTCTCTCTCACTCTCTCTCTTTTATGCTTTCTTGTGTGTATCAACTTATGTTCACGCTTCTAATTTTTGAACTCTTTTTCTTTTGGTTCTTGCTATTTCAACATTTGGTAGCTCGGTGCTTGAGCAAAATCTCAAAGGGCATGTTAAGCGGTGTCCATTGCTGAAACAGGTTCAATCCTTGTCTGTCCAACCTTTCTATCAAAAGGGTATCAATGCCGGTTCCGATGGAGAGGAGACACATGGGGTTGATGATTCAAGATTGCCTACTGAGACAGTTTCTTCCGAAATGAAGAGGAATGCTCTCCATGAAATGAGTGTGCCTGAATTTTGCAAGTTGATTGAAAAGATTGAATTTCTTCATGATTCGTTGTGTAAAGATATTCAAGACTCAGTTCAAATGCCAGAGGTTTGCAGCCTATGGATTAAGAGAGGAGTTGAAGATAGGTAGCTATTAGTGAATCCTCTGAATTTATTTAATGTCAAATTCTGATTGCCTTATATAGTTGTATCGAAATCAGTTTTTGGGGACTCTGATTTGTTACTTTTCCTCTGTGGTTAGTTTCTTCATCACAAAGCCCCTCATCTGTTCCTTTATTTTAAAGTTTACTTTCATCCATCAGTCCTGCTGATGGAACCAAACATTTGAGTTACAAAGTCAAATCACAAGTGGGAACATTGATTTCAACCCAAACTAGAAGGAATAAAATGGAGTAACTTGAGTTGTTTGCAGGAAATTGCCATTTCAAGAGAAACATATAATGCAGCAGGCATCTATTGTGGGAAATTTGGAAAACTTTGGGTTACTAAAGAATTCTCTTGGAAGGAAAACTTCTGAATGTGTGGAACCAGTTGAGAAGAAGGAGGAGGTTGTCCCTGCAGTGATTGAGTTTGGAGCTGGTAGAGGGTATTTGACACAAATGCTTGCAGATTGTTATGGAATCCAACGAGTCTTTCTAGTTGAGCGAAAGGCATACAAGTTGAAGGTAGACATAAGCTACTCAGAAAAATAATAATAGTTTAATGCTCCTATTTCCAACGAGTTATAATCATGATAATTTTTGGAGATGTTTGAACTTATAGTGATCTTTGTCTTGTTTATTTACATCATGCCATTGCTATTGCCAGGCCGATCGATCACTGCGACAGAACGAGAGTTTGATGTTAGAGCGCTTGAGAATAGACAGTAAGAGTCTCAAAACTATTGTTGTAGAAGATGTTTTCTGAAGTTGTACTTATAGTGGTTGAGTTTGCCTGCTTGGATATCTATACTGAAGAAATTATATTGCGTATTTCAACTGAATATGAAAAATTTGTGAATAACAGGATTTGGAGTTGTAAATATAATCTTATTGAAGTGTAAACAAATGTTTCAAAATGAACTGTCTCACTAACTATTCCCTGCCCCCACTTTTCATACATGATTCATATGCATTCATGTTTCAAAGCTCTTGATGAAAAACAATACAAAAGATTGACTTATTTAAGGAAATCAACTTAGCATATTCGTTTTCTTAGTCTTAAGCATGTATAGTTTTGTTGTCCTCTGTGTTGAGGTATTTTAAGAATGATCAGGCATGAAAAGAAGTGTCGTTCTTTCTTTGTTCGCCCTTGTCCTAGAAGTTACATGGAACCCCTTTTCATAATACAAATATCCAAAAGCTGCTCCATTTAAAAAGTATTCTCATTTTGCTCGTACTAATATAGTTTTAGGCCAAGGGTATCAAACCAAGGTATAAGCATATATGCTAATTTAGCACCTTTCGTATTTTTGTCCATAATAACTTTACAGCCAACATTTCTTCTGAAAACGTTTGTGCATCTTGGTGCTTATACTTTAATCGCTTATATTTTAATCTACACTCTTCCTAGGTTTGTTTCATCTCATGCTTTTCATCATATCAAGAAACAATATATATTTGATGTATTTGTCATGTACTAAACTGAATTTCCATGCATTTTATATTTATTATGGGCATGGCATGTGCACATTGTTGAATTATTTAGATTTTGTTCTATTAACTCGCTTCTTTTATTTCCTTGGTGGCTTACATATGGATTGAGTTATTTCCCTGATTTTAAGCCTTGTTTCTCCCTAAACCAACATGCCATGCAATTTATGCACATTTGATTTATCATTCATTGTATTATAGGTCATTTGAGACTGGCTATACATAGACGATAATGAGTTCAAAGTAAATTGTACAATGAAGTTCTCATTCACACTAATTGCTAGGGTCGTCTTGCTGCAATGCTTATCATTTCAATAACGTGTTCATGCATAGTACTTCACCCATCAAACTCCATAGAGGTCAATGAATTCATTGATGTCCCATCAAGAGACTTATCAGTTGTTTGACATCGCACTCCCACAAATCCTATAAACTCTGACACTTTTAGTATTGGAAAGAGTTGTCTTAATATTGTCTAAGACAGTCGTCCTCATTAACATTAAACTGAGTCTGTATGATCTTTCCCAAGCTTTATAATGGCTTCCTGTTTATTGTTGCTAAAGTTAGTAATAGCAACAAGTTTCTCTTCCACTATAGCAATATCAATATCCATAAAATCAAGGTGAAATAGGACTTGCTTATTCCTATGAGAGAAATTAAACCCATTAAAATTGGACCGACAATACATAAGAACTCATTAGATTGGGAACCAATACTTCATAATGAAATTTCTTGTAAGTATTCAGTTATAAAACACATGCTTTACACATAATATTCAAACCACAAAGTATAATGGCGTTCTCCTTTAAGTGATACATCAGCATACATCAGACAAATATGATGATGTTAACATAATTAAATTAAAACATATACCAATAAAAATCACATACTACCTTTGTGTATATAAGGAAAACTAATGGTGCACATAAAATTGTTTACAATTATTTTTGATTAATTATAAGAACACGTAATCAACCTTTGGATGATCCGCAAATGTCCTAAACGAATAAACATAGAATATAACATCCTTTATTTTATGAGTAATTGACAAATTATCATTAATTTAAAATTAAACAAACATAAAAATTTGGCCACTTTGGTGACTAACAAATTCATCATACTTCTAGTTCCAAACAAATATAATACATGCATATGCTATTAACGATAAATAACAGTTACATTATCTCATTCCAGGTCAAACAACTTGCAACAGATCAATCTTTAATGCGGACAATGAAAGTACACAACTTCATCATCCAACCAAACAATATGTGCAGTGAAAAACTCCATAATCATAATGTAGGATCAAAATATATTTTTTTTCATAACAACCATATGAAAAAGCCTCATAAATTAAAATTCCCTAAATTTCATAATTGGGGTTTATAAAATTGGGAGAAAGCATATGAAGAGAATCACATAATTTCAAACTAGACTTTGATACTATATGTAAAACATGAACTAAAAACTTAACGATTTTCAATAATTACATAATATAGAAAACCAAAATAGGATCTTAAAATTATGTAATTCTCACATATATTGAAGAGAGAGTATGTGTATCTCCATAAGAGACTAACACTTCAATGCTCTAGAGATTCGATGAAATGAATGACTTTGACCCTTTTTGCTATGAGAGCTCTTCGGTGTAATGGAGATTCAATCAGATGAATTTAGATCCATAGTTTCATTCCTTTTGACTCTGTATTCTAAGATTTCTCTTACTTGATGGATATAAGGCAGATAAATGTACGTAGTTAGGGAGGGAACCTTGTTTCTGCATTAGTAGTTTATATAGATATAAACTCCATTATTCTGTTAGGCTCATCAAATAGCAGTCATTATTAGGAAATTGCTCATCATTTGTCCCATTACTGTTTTATCCTTCATTTTTTTAATTTATTTACTTATTAGCCACTTTAATTAACAAGTCTTTGGGCATCTCTCATGAAATATAAAACCTTACCTCTTAATTTCCTGGTAGAAAGTGCTCTATCTTCGATGACTGCTTCATAATTCTGTATTGCAGCTACTTTTTTTATCTATAATTTTGTGCCCTGGAAAATTATAACACCCAGCTTTTACAGTTGAAGATCTAGATTTGAATGCTGTTGAGTCCTTGCAAGGAGTTCCATTTCTGGCCATTGGTAAACATCTATGTGGAGCTGCAACAGGTGACTTTTTGGCAATTTAGTTAGATAAGTGTTGCCCCGGCCCCAAAATTTGAGGTGATTGTTTAATTGATGAAAACATAACTGGTTATGCAACTTTTTTTTTTTCAGATTTAACTTTGAGATGCTGCTTTCCTGAATATAGAAAAGATAGTAGTGAACAGTACACTGTTAACTGTAAATTTGGAGGTTTAGCTATAGCAACATGTTGTCACCACCTTTGCCAATGGAAACACTATCCAAGTAATCATTTTATCCTGGCTTGGTAGTGAATACGGTAGTTTGTATATTTAAACCTCTTTATGGATGTCTTGCTGACTGAAATTGTAACCTTGCAGATAAAAGGTTTTTTCTGGATCTGGGGCTGACAAAAGAAGAATTTCATGCCATTACATGGTTTACCAGCTGGGCAGTAGATGCTAATCATGATTCCGATCCTGATACTACCAATTGTATATCAGATTTGCAATTCATGTAATCCTTCCAATTCTTTAGTCATTAAATTGGGCATAAAAATTATTGTTGCCAAAAAATAAAATTTTCTGAAAGTTATGTAAACTGGTATATCAAAAGTTGTGTTTTGGCTGCAGAAAGGAGCAAGGTGATGGATATGCAAACGGAGTTGAAAAAATTCTTTCAGACATGCAAGCAGATAGGCGAGCAGCACTGGGATTTAAGTGCAAGTGGATTATTGACATGGGGAGGTTGATGTGGTTAAGAAAACTTGGATTAGATGCAAAGCTCGTCAAATTTGTTCCATCTAGCATTTCTCCTGAAAATCATTTGCTATTGGCTAGGTCTTCAAATTGATTATAAAATGTTTATTTCATTCTCTTTTTCTACATTTATCCCTGGTGACAATATTTTTGTTAGCTTCATACATTCTATGTTCTTTTTGATACACTAAAGTAAAATGAGGTGAACATGACCACTTATTGCCTTAGGGATTCTAGTTACAGTGAAATGACAAAAATGATACACTTTCCGAAGAAAAACACTGTTTAGACAAGGCAAGTTAGAAAAAAATATAATCTGGTTTGAGGAATGAAGAATGCACTAATGCATGATTCGAAATTAACTTTTAACTGTTCATATAAGATTTACAATTACGATCACAATAGTTATCAAAGTAGATAATAATATACCAAACTATTTGCGTACTTTAAGTAAATTATATAATTTAATGGGGTATTAAAAGAAGGTGATCAATAGTATAAAAAGTAAATAAATGTAAAAATTTTAAAATTCAAATTGATTAATTTTGGGTAGTTATAGGTATGAACTATCAGTTTTGTGGATAACTAATTTTCATTAGGAAACTTAACTGTCCACCTTTAACAAGGTATTTCTTACCAATTACATTATTTTTATCCATAACTAACTTTTTTTGATGTAATCAGTAGAAAAAGTTTTAATTTTTGATATAAAATTTTTAAAATTTTAAATGAACGAACTCAAAAGATTCATGCATAAAATGAAAAACTAAAATAGAATTTAGCTTACTTCTTGAAAAGTTTCTGCTGCGAAAACAATTTCCGTGACTTTTCCTCTTCCTTCAAAATCAATAATTAGGAACAACCTCTCTATTCACTCACTGCTCATTAATTCAATCTCACAAAAAGGTGAACTACGCAAAAAACCGTTACCGAAAACTACCCAAGGAAAGTAAGAGAGAATTCTAGGTTTCAGTTTCAATTTCAATTTACGTTTTTCTCAGATCCGATTCTCAGTTTTCCCACTCAATAGCATTTGCATGCCAGCGGAACTCCTTGAAAACCTCGCCATTTTTGATTTGCACTTCTTGATTTCCGTTTCGTAAGGGAAAAGAAGCGAGGATGTTCCGACTGGAGCAGGAGAAGATCCGCAAGCGAGTTTGATTCTCAATTCTTTCTTCGAATTTCGATTGCGAAGGTGTTGCCATGGCGGAAGCTCTCTCGGTGATTCCGGCCGCCGTGCTTCGCAACCTCGCCGACAAGCTTTACGAGAAGCGCAAGAATGCGGCACTTGAGGTTGTTTTCTCTTCAAGAAATCTTAACTTTGTTTCTTTCTTTTTCTGCTGTTTCCAATTTGGCGAATTTTGAGTACATTGGTGATTTTAAAGGATTTTGTATCATCATTATTATTATAGGTTGAGGGGGTAGTGAAGCAGCTTGCTTCTTCTGGGGATCAAGATAGGATAAAGGCTGTGATCAATTTGTTGACTACCGAATTCACTTGCTCGCCTCAAGCAAATCACCGTAAGGTAGTAATAATAATTTTTTTTTATCTTTAATTTGGGTTAATTCTAGTTTAATTTAATCATTTGAGCATTTTTTAAAATTTAATTTATTGAAGGGAGGGTTGATAAGCTTAGCTGCTGCCACTGTTGGGTTGACTACTGAAGCTAATCAGCATCTTGAGGTAAGCCCTTGTTGTTTTTGTCATGGATTAAATTACCCAAATTTCATTTTGGGTGGTGTACCTTAGAAGCTGGTAGTGTTTACTGCGATTTAGAGGATGAGAATAGACATGTTCTGTGTGAGTTTGAGAGAGAGAGAGAGAATATTAGCTACTGTGGCTACGTGTGTCATTTAATTGTTTGGACTTGGGATTAATTTGCTGTTACATGAGGAAAGGATTATGGATTTCTCAAACAACCTTTTGATGCTCTTTAATTTTGGATTAATTTGATTTTGTCTTGGTATTATGGGTATGGGTAATTTATTTAAAGGTATAGTTATTTTCTGCCTATGGTTAAAATAAAAATAAGATACTTCTTGTTACTTACTTTGATATGATAAGTTATGTTATTTTCATCTGTTCAGACCTATGAATCATAAGCTCTCTTGAGGATACGTTTTTTCAAATTTGCTATATATGGGATAAATTAGTTCCTTTTCAGCTTAAAAGTAGTTTATATTTAGATGTATATCTATATCTATAATTTTGGATATGCAATGATATTCGGCAAAACTATTTGTCTTGTACCATAAGCAGATATGATGACCTTTTGCCGACATTCTTTCGTGGCATTTTTGTAGCATCTGTAGCACAAGGCATTTTGAAAACCACAGCATTATGAAACTGCAATTTCAAACTCTCACTGAATTGGATATAATGTAGTTTCACTGTAGTTATTGACATGAAGCATGCTAATTACTTTTGGATGCTAGTTCCATTTTTTATGGTTAAGCTGATCTTACCATGGGTCAAAATTTTAGGATGAGGTTTAATAATAAAAAAAAAGATTATTTAACCTAAAGGGATGAAATTGATGTGGGCATACATTTTTGACAGCTAATTGTACCCCCTGTATTGAATTCTTTTGCTGATCAAGATAGTAGAGTTCGTTATTATGCTTGCGAAGCATTATACAACATAGCAAAGGTGAGGATCAAGTCTGCTTACCTATATAAACCATTTATACTATAATGTGCAATTCTCCAATGTCAATGTTTTGATGCTAGGTTGTGAGAGGAGATTTTATTATATTCTTCAACCAGATCTTTGATGCCTTATGCAAGCTTTCTGCAGACTCTGATCCCAATGTACAAAGTGCTGCTCATCTCTTAGATCGACTTGTGAAGGTACAATAAATTTCTCCTGAACTCCATCAATCCTTTGCCAGATTTACACGAGTGCATAACTGCACATATCAGATGTTCTCTGAATAGGTATTGGTCTAAAATGATTTGAATTGCTGTGCCCTTTTGATTAACTAATGATTATATGTTACTTTATTCAAACAGGATATTGTGACTGAAAGTGATCAGTTCAGGTGCACCTTACTTCTGCGCTATGTTTTTCTGCTTGACTATATCCTGTTGTGTTTTAAATTTCAATGTAGCTGTAGATACCGAGATCTCTGACTGATTTGTAATACTTCATGGTCCACCATCTTAATCTCTTGATCATCAGTATTGAAGAATTTATCCCATTGTTGAGGGAGCGCATGAATGTATTGAATCCATTCGTTCGTCAGTTTTTGGTAGGATGGATTACTGTATTGGACAGTGTCCCAGATATTGACATGCTGGGTTTTCTTCCTGATTTTCTTGATGGTAAGTGTATCGGTTGAAGAGGCAGTTTTTACATTTCTATTCTCTTGACATGATGTTATATACAAAGTTGATGTAAACCAGTTAATCTTCATTAGCATCTCAGGTTTGTTTAATATGCTGAGCGACTCAAGCCATGAAATACGTCAACAGGCTGATTCAGCTCTTTCTGAGTTTCTTCAAGAGATTAAAAATTCACCAGTAAGGCTCCTTATAATGTATCTTTTTTCCTTTTCGTTGGAGTAGCAACCCTTTTGAATCTATTCAGATCTCAATTCTGCTTTTGAGCATTGTTTTTCTGTCATAAGTTTCGTGGGTAGGGTTTACTACAGCCATTTTCTGCTTTTATATGTTTCCCATTGTTTATGTTTCATCTCTTTGCTGACTTCTTTCTGTTTGTGCATTTCATGTTGATTGTCTTTCCCCTGTCTATGCATTTTTTAGGTTTCATCTCTTTGCTGACTTCTTTCTGTGATGTGCAAGTGTGCATCATTTTCACCTAATATTTTGAAACAAAAGCAATATGTTTTGTTCATTTGTCATTTTCTGACTCAAGCAGTGCTACTCTTGAAGTCTGTAGATTATGGTCGAATGGCTGAAATACTGGTACAAAGGGCAGGTTCTCCAGATGAATTTACTAGGTTAACAGCTATCACATGGGTGAGTTAATGTTTTGACTTGTTAATCAAGTTTTTATTGTAATCAAACTTTTGTTTAGTCTTGGTATCTAGTCTTTGTTATGATGAATTGTTGTGCATTTTTATTTTCCTTAAATAAGGTCTGTGCTTTGTTGTTTTAACAGATAAATGAGTTTGTCAAACTTGGTGGAGATCAGCTTGTTCCATATTATGCTGACATTCTTGGAGCCATATTGCCTTGCATATCTGATAAAGAAGATAAAATTAGAGTGGTAGGCTTACTGTAGCTTTCCCTTCTTCCTCGTCTTTACTTTTCTTTTGGTAACTTTGGCAATTTACATTTTTTAATTCTCTGTTTTGTATTATGTTTAATTTTGGTGTTGCCAGTACTGGAAAGCAATGATTTAGAACTCTTTTGTGGCTTATGTATAAGGTTGCTCGTGAAACCAATGAAGAGCTACGTGCAATCAAGGCTGATCCAGCTGAAGCATTTGATGTAGGAGCAATCCTCTCCATTGCTAGGAGGTGTAGTTTTTCTAACCTGGGAAAGTGGCTGCTTTTCAATTTGAAATTACCTGATATTGGCAAATGATTAGGGTCTGTTTAGTTTAGCTGACTGTAATTCGCTCTGATTATACCGGAGAATGATTTTGGAAATGATTTGACTGGTTAGGCAACTATCTAGTGAATGGGAGGCTACTCGAATTGAAGCTCTGCACTGGATATCAACCCTTTTATCCAGACATCGTAGTGAGGTGATTTGATTGAATTCAGGTTTATTTTGTTATATTTTGAGGATGCTATTAATATATGGACTGAATCTAGTCTCTTAATATGTTCATTTGGAATCTTTGTCATATTTCTCAATTCCATGCCTGTTTCGATATTTCAGGAATCTTTAGAAACATCGTGTGGTTTATGTCGTATACCATTATTAGCCTTTGATTGTAGTTTGCCCAGAGATTTATTTCTATGATTATAGAAATTATTTGGCTGAAATCAGTAACTAATGCTATTTTTCTCCTTTTATAATTTTACCCTATGCTTGGATATCAAATGATATTATGCTTTCCTTTCTGTTATCCCCCAAATAAGGGATCTACTCTAACTTTTTAACGTGATTTTATTTATTACGGTAAAAAACATCTTAGTATTAAGATCATACTTGTTTGTGCTTTTTCCAGAGAAAGAATTTTTTTTTTTTAAATTAGAAATTTAATAAATATGTTAAAAAATAAAAATTCTGTATTACTGCTTTCCTCAGAAGTTGAAAATAGCTTTTGGAAAAAGGAACCCTTAAGAAAAACTGAGTCATGGAATCTTTATTTTTCTAAGCTTCAATTCTGCAAATAATTTTGATGTTGTTATGACAGTCCAACTGAATAACTTTCTGTCTTTATCATGAAGAACAACGATAGTTTTATACCATTGGATGAGATTGTCTACGTCGGTCACATGACACCATTAAGTTAAAAACAAATTATCTAGGATGTTATTCACTGTGAGATTCCTTTTAATAATTCCCTTCAATTTTGTTTTTGGTCTCCCTCAATCGCTTTTTACAGGGTTAAAGGCTATGCGATCTACTTCCTACAAGTGCCTTCATTGGCCTTCGTTGCACATATCTCAATGGGCACCACACTAATATCTCATATTTAATCATTTAATATCCTATCCTTTCTTGTGTAGCGGTAGCCTGGCCACACATCTTAACATCTCATTTATGCCACTCCCACTTTTTCTTTGTTTATATCTCTTTAAGTCTAAGAAAGAGAGTAACATAGAGCTAAATCTATATTATGAGATAGCACGGGGTGCTTTATGTATATTGAGAAAAAGGAATCAATATAATAAACAGAGGAGTTTTGATATCCTTTAATAACAAATATATGATATGAGAATAAATAAAAAAATTCCTAATAATACATGTATAATCTAGATATTCTTGAATATATAGGATCAATTTCTTATTTTTATAATTACAACAATCACATGCAAAAACAGTTTGTACCAACTTATTTGTTGCGTCAAGAAAGCATGATAATTCTAAATAGTAGTCATGTTGTGTTGTACATGTGTCAAACATGTATTCATGTTGGACACTAACATTTTTCTGCTTATCACACAACAACACACTCAAAAACGTTTGAGTACAGACTTATTGTTTGGTGTCAAGAAAGCCCTATAGTTCTAAATATTGGCCATGATGTGTTGTGCATGTGTCAAGCATGTAATCATGTTGGGCATGGCATGACACTCAACATTTTTACCTGCATTTTACAACTCGTATCTCTTGTAGTTTTTACAACTTTTACACCTATAAAAATTGAAATACTACAATGTTAAGATAAATTGTAACAGTTAATTAATTATGTTTAGAATAATTCAAGTTCATTCTTAGAATAAATCCTCGTCTTAAGAATTTTATTTTATGTTCATTTTCATTTGGTTTATGGTTTTGTTAACCTTATGCCTTAGTGCTAATTTGAAGCAACTGCAGATGGAAAGTTGTTTCGTGGGAAATAAAGTATTTGACCAAAGTAATTCAAATCAGCTATAAGGACTGATGCCAACAAAACTGCTCCTTTTTGCATGTTATAGCAGTGCCATGACTTGCAATTTTTGAAAATTTTGTTTCCATTTTGTGCTCTATCTGTGTCCATGTCCTTTGTAGTATCCAAGCCTTCTAGTTTCGCAATCTTTTCCTTTTTGTGTAAAATTTTTTGCCCTTAACATCTGCCCTTTTGAATTATTACTTTTTCTATTTGCATGAAATATTTTTAATTGTCTGATTCCGTTATGTCTGTGCTCACTATTGGCTTTCCTTGTCTGAATCAGGTTTTGATATTTCTGAATGACATATTTGATACCCTACTCAAAGCACTTTCAGATTCATCTGATGAGGTAGTGTCCTGGCGATAGCTTTTTCTTTCTCTTTTTTTTTCATCAAATCATAAATTTTATTTATTGTAATCTTCGTGCAACTGTCTAATAAAGTTGTGGTTCTAACTGTACATTTATAGTGTTTACCAAAATATAACATGGAAAACTTATAGTGTGCATATGTCATTTCAACTTAAGCAATCATAAGTAGTTGAGATGCTAAGTTTCTAACCACCTAACACAGGTGTGTGGTGTGACCTAGGATTTCTGTTCTCTAATGCTCTCTCCAGCCCTGTATATATAAGAAACAAAATAGTTCATTTTTGGTCCCTATTATAAGAAAACATAGTCTTGCTTTCTGGTGTATTAATAGTTAAACTCCTTTTATATCCTTATTTATTGTGAAATCTAACAAAATGTCCTTACAAATACTTTCAAGTGATTTTTTTAAATGAAAAATTGTGCCTGAAAATAGAGTGTATACTTGGTTTTCCTTAGAAGGCCATATATATAGATATCTTGTATATGCCCTCTTCTTGACTATTAAACAATTGTTTAAAAATTGTATCAAATCATCCAGTTAAACTGATTGGGATCATGAATCAGCTATGCATATGGTATATCTGGCTCAACCATAGTTTGATCATGATCTAACCACAAATTTGTGGTTAAACCAACCAAGTAATTACTTGGGGGGATCTGACCAATAGTTTGAACATTATCTGGTTCTTTCTATCTCTGGTTTGATTTTTAAAAGATTGCTTGAGTTTTGAATGGATAAAAAAGGTGGTATTTTTGGACTTTACCTTGTATGCTATTTGTGGAAATTGGGAAATTAATAATTCACTTGAATTGTCCTTGATTCATGTCAATTCGGTAATATTATATAGGTTGTGCTTCTAGTGCTTGATGCTCATGCATGCATTGCAAAAGATCCCCTCCACTTCCGGCAGCTCGTTGTTTTTCTAGTGCAGAATTTCCAACTAGATAATTGTCTTTTGGAGAAGTAAGCTATTTTCCTTTATCCTATGAATTCTTCTAGTTATAATTTGGTATAATATGTTCTTACTACTGTATCCACTTTTTCTTTCATTAATATTTTTATTTTATATTATAAATTCCAGGCGTGGTGCTCTGATAATCCGACGCCTTTGTGTTCTTTTGAATGCTGAGAGAGTCTACCGAGAGCTTTCTACAATATTAGAAGGAGAATCTGATTTGGATTTTGCATCAATTATGGTTCAGGTTTGTGACTTTTCCAAGTGCTAAACACTGACTGCAGTGTATTTTCTTTGTTTTTGTTGGGAAATTCATTTGGTTTCAAGCAGTCTTTACACATCTCACTGATTGAAAATGTGGATTTACCGAGTCTTCATGCTTAACAGACAAGACCCTTAATTTGATCCTCCAAAGTTGTGTACGTCACCACATTAAACCTTCAACAAATCATATTAGTTTTTAGAAGATTTCTTTTGTTGCAAAATTAGTCCCCAAAACTTTGAGTTGTTACTGAATCCCTCAAATAATTCTTTTTTAACCCTGCTTTAATCATCCACAAAGACTGATATGGTGACATTTTAGACTTTTTCTTTAATCTATCATTAGACTGTACCTTCATAGGTTCCACTTTTGATAACGACCAATATGATGACCTTTTAGATCTCGTGTGATTAGTTGGGTGACAGATTAAATCTTTAGAGGTATAATATTATGGTAATTTTAATTGAGTGACTAAATTACTGACCCGAATTTTAAAAACTAATATTGTGACTCATAACTTTGGAGTACAAAATTGATGGATTTTACTTTTTAAAATATGTGTTCTGTAATGGAATTTTAATATAATATATTGTTCCAAAGATCAAAGCTTCTTCTATTTGTCAGGACAATGTTTTCGTTTTTCTATATAAAAAAGTACAATGTGGGCTTCAATCTATTTTATGGAATTGAAGTTATTAACTGATATTAAAGTTTTAACTTCCTAGATGATGCTGGGATGGACAGTTGTAGGATACTATTGTCAGTATTATTAATTTTTGTTGCTTGTTGCTTTTTTGTTCCATTGTTGTATTTCTTTTTCCTTTTCTTTAGTCTGAAGGTAAACTGTCCCGTTTAATGAAGCTGTATTCATCTGCATTTACTTTTCCACTTTCTAAAATATTTCAGGCTTTGAATTTGATCTTACTTACATCATCAGAATTATCTGAGATTCGAGATCTTTTGAAGCAATCACTTGTAACTCCTGCCGGGAAGGACCTATATGATTCTCTGTACGCCTCTTGGTGTCATTCTCCAATGGCCATTATAAGTCTATGCTTTTTAGCTCAGGTAGGTCTGTATAACGAGATTCTGATTATTTTTGGCCGCTCCAAGTTTCTTTCTCTAGCAAGTGCACAAGTGCCTCGCACTCATTGTAAACATTTTCCTTTTGTTGATACTAGCTTTTGTAATATTTGGATTACACAACTTCTTTTCAGTAAAATAAAATTTGTCTTCCTGAACAGACTTACCAACATGCCAGTGCTGTGATTCAGTCACTGGCGGAGGAGGATATTAATGTCAAATTTTTGGTCCAACTGGATAAATTGATCCGTTTGATGGAAACTCCAATCTTTGCCTATCTCAGATTGCAGGTGCATAATTAAAACATGTTTTGTATCTTTTAATTTTTGTAATAACATATTTTGTATACTTATCTAGTAAGACATGATAGATATGTAATAGAAACTGAGAAGTTTCGGATAGAGGAAGCTAAAGAGACAAGAATGAAGACATAGAATCAATTGTTCATCACATCGGTATACTGAGAGTACAAGTATCAGTTACAGAGTGTAAAATAACAGACTGAACAACTGGCTAAACTGAAAAACTAACTAAGCTTACCTCAATGGATAGATTCTATATCTCTAATAATATGGAGTTGTTGAATGGTGGAATATGTTCCTTTTTTTTTTTTTTTTTTAAAATATAAGAAATTTTTTTTTTTTTTTGTTAAAATATAAGCAATTATTTTATTCCCATATATGATAGTTTTTCATTTATCTTACTACACTCCGAATACTAAATGCTTCTTGTCCTTATCAAACCTCCATTAGGTATTTGTTATCAATAAAATTACATCTGATGCGGTCAAATTTTCTGTAATTTAAAAGGTGACTGTTAAGATGTTAGTAGGATGAGTTCTCTAATAGGCATTACTCATAATTTATCTTACTCTGTTTATCCTGTAAGATGAGCATTCCATATAAAATACGGTAATTGGAACTACTAAATATTGTGGATTGAATATCAAAGGGTGCATACTCAGAAAGAGCTCTGCTGTTTTAAATATCAAATTTTAATTACAGGTCCCATTTTTGGAGTTGATTTACCATGCTATACCCCACTCTTGCGACTTATCACAATGGCAATTGTAATTGTGTTCATATTGAATTTTTTGTGATGTGGTACCCTTTTACTGGGTGTTTGGATTCCCCTTTAAGGGAAGGAAAAATGATGTAATACATCAGTTGTTGTAATTTGAAAGCCTGGTTGTTTCTATAAACATAAAATCATATATAGGAATATTTAATGTGGTTCTCAATCCTTTGTGGTGTCCTTTATTGACACGGGCACCTGATACTATTCATGTGCGGTTCCTCATGTTAGATTTTTCCATTTCCTCACTGTGTTTGATATGGGTAATTTTCTCTTGCATGAGATTGTGGTAAGGGATAATTATGTTTTAAATGGGTTCTCTCATGCTCTGAAGTCATTGTTTTGCAGCTTCTTGAACCTGGAAGATATATTTGGTTATTCAAGGCATTGTATGGTCTTCTGATGTTGCTTCCTCAGGTATCTGCAAACATTTATATTACCTGTTGAGAAGTTGTAGTTTCCTTGTATGAATAGGATGTGTTCAAATATCCTTCTAAACATAGTATCTTGGGGGATCCAAAAAAGATATTGTATTTATTTCCTTATTTTCTCAGTTTCATTTTTCCAATCACAGGGATCTTGATCCTTTATAATAGGATGACTGAAAAAACTGTAATTTTTGTGATACAAATTAATAAAGACAGTATCTTTTTTCAACTTGGTGGTATAAGAGCTCTTGATCTTGGAGAGCTTTGCTATATCCTGCATGTTGGTTGGATTTAAGTGTAATTTTTTGGACACTTGAATATGTTTTGTAATGATATTTAAATTGGGAAAAGAAGATTTGCAGTTTGCGGGATGGCCGGTATCATCTATGGGTTTTGCACGGTGGTTGCAGTTTGCAAAACAAATGAAACCCGTTTTAGATGGACTATATGAGCATACTGTTTTCAGTGCAGATTTGTTTTGTGGGTACGGACTTAAATGGATGGGCCGCCTGTGCACCCACATCTACTCCCAGTGTGTATGTCATGTGCCTACTTCCTGCGAGACCCACTTGCCATTGACCACAGATAGGATCGTTAGAGACACCATCTTTTCCATTCTAAGGGATGACATTATCTAGTTCAGTTCCATATTGTCCTGGATCTACTCCAGCTTTTGTGACTTTATTTGAGTTGTGATTTTTGGGTATGCTATGTTTTTTAGGGTTGACTCTTATGATCTAATGATTTTCCCCATGTGGTGGGTCCATATGTTTCTAATTATCTATAGTGGGGCAAAGGCCAATACATTTAGAGAATTCTTAAAGGTCGTTTGAGGTTGAGTCATATTGAGGGAAGGAGTTCTCTCCCAAATCACCCGAAATTTGAGGGGCGGGACATTCTTTGGTTCTGGAAATCAGCCATAACTAAATGTTTTATCCTTTTGTACAAGAGATGTGGGACTGAGTGCAACCTTCTTTTTGAAGAAGGATTTTGCATACTACCAGGAATTTTCATAGAACAAAAGCTACTGGATAGAAATTTGGGTATTATGGGGTGCCTAACTGCCAAATATGAGATGTTTAGTAGAGTATTAAGTGATTGGTTTTCCTCCCTTAGTTGCCAGCCTTTGAGGATGGGTTCCCCAAGTGCTTGGTACTTACTAGTGCCTCTTCCTATTGAAGTATCAAGGAATCCTTAATGGATTATGGACCAGTTAGGCTAGAACTGGAGTTTGAAGATGTCTAGAGGTTGTGGAGAGAGGAAAATTCTCTAAATTTCTCCTTGGCCTAGACTAAATCCTTTTTGGGTTACCATCCTACGGAAAGAGAAGCTTCCCTCTCTATTTGAAGTGTGAAGATTAGTCATACTTGATGAAGGAAGCTCCAATACAGGTTCAAAGGAAGAGATCCTACTTAGTGTTAGCTTTTTGAAGAGGATTGACCTTTGAAGAAAAGAAACCTGTGAAGGGCTATCGTGGGGAGTACTGCCTGTATTATAAAAAGTCAGGGAATACTATGGAGACTCATTATAAGTTTCACGGTAGAGACAATGTTCTTGAACACATAGGTAGGAAGCATAGGAGCTATGCAATGATTTGTAAACCACACTACCTCAGATCATGATGAAGCATATCCACCAGCTGCACAATCTCAACTTGAGCAGGACATAACGCCTACAAGGGAGATTAATTGCTCAAGATGTTGATTTAGTCCCTGAGTAATTATTCTGGCTTGTTTACCTTGTCCATGAAGTGTAAGAGCTCATTCAATACCTTTAGCTATCCTTACAGCTACATACCTTATTAATAGGTTACCACTTTAGTCTTAAACGATGTTAGTCATGTTGAATTCCAAGTGTCCTTTATTTCTTTTTCCTTGATCTCATGTTTGCCTTGTCATATATTTGGCTGCATAATAATCATTTTCATAGTCTTTATATCGTGTAAGTTAGACTTTAGGGAAATAAATGTATGTGTGGGTTACCCCTCCAATAGAAAGAGGCACAAGTGTTGTCATCCTCAAAGTCGTTGAATTTTTGCTCCATAGATGTCACGTCTCATTGAAAAAGTGATTCTTTGTCAGTCTTCAACTTTATTGGGGAGGGAACTTAAGAAGTCAAGCACAAGTTTGCTCTAGAGTTTGTGCTTTTCTAGTCTTTGTAGATGCCAAAGGATTGAATGGTCAGGTCATAGATGAAGAGGAAGCGCATTATGAGATTGAAGAGAAAGATGTTCTTTGGTACGAAATATCAAATGAGGGAGAAACCCACTCTAGTCCTACAACAAAGTCATTTTTATCAGGGATGAGTGACCTTGAAGGTAACAATAAGGTGTTAAGTGTCAATAATGACATACCTATTGCCTCGAGGAAAGAAAAAAAAAAAACTTGGTATAAATATCTTGATCCTCAATATCTTTGTACTGACTATCTTTTTGCTTGACATTAAAATTTTATTGCTACGATTTATACAACACAAGTACTGACTTTAGTCTAGGAAGTTATGAGAGATGAAAGTTGAGTTCAAGCCATGAAGGAGGAGGAGATTAAGGCATTAGAGAAAAATTAAGTCTACGATATTGTTGACAAGCTCGAGGACAAGAAGACTTTAGGGTGAAATACACATTTGATGGGAAAACAGATTGATACAAAGTAAGATTGGGGGCAAAAGGATACATTGAACCATAGAAGACATTTGCTCCTATAACAAAGATGAATATAGTAAGATTTATCTTTCTTGACAACCATTTTGGATGGGAGTTGAAACAGTTTGATGCAAAAAATATCTTCCCTCAACCCCTACCAAATTTGGAACTTGGTGTAGAGAACAAAGTGTGTTGACCAGAGAAGGCTTTATATGAACTTAAGAAATCTCTTCGGGTGTGGTTTGGGATATTCATTCAAGAAGTGATGTCCTTGGAAAACAAATAGACCAAGATGATCACATCTTATGTATAAAACATTCTCCTCTAGCAAACTCACCATACTTTTATTTTAGTCTATGTAGATGATACATTTATTGTAGGTGACCTTGAAGGAGAATCCGACACATGGATTTGAAAGGAAAGGTCTGAGAAAGTTGAAGTATTTCGTTGGAATTAATGTTGTCTATTTTAGAAAAGGCATTTTTGTCTCTAAAGAGAAGTTTGTCCTTGACCGTCTTGAAGAAATAGTAAAGTTGGGATGTAGGATCTTAAGGGTTCCAATTGAACAAAATCAAAGGATGGAAAATGAAAAGTTCTACTTGTTGAAAAGTTTAACCATCAAAAATTGGTCTGCAAAAGGGTTGACTTATCTCACATTAGACCAAACCTTGCCTTTGCTGAAGTATAATTAGTCACTTTGAGCATGACCCCTGAGAGAGACATGCAAGCAGTTGACTGTATCATCTTGTACTAACATTTATACTAGTTAAGGTCGATAAAACAAGTCAAATACACAATAAGAGAGGGTTGAGTTGTGTATTAAAAATTTTCGTAATAACTTATAAGACCAATGTCTTATTGAATAATCACACGAACTTTTCACTTGACAGATTCATTGTCAAGAATTGATGTTAGAGAAAAATCCAACAGCCCATATTTTGATTAAGTGTTGTGCTTCAACAACTTCCTGACACTTGTTTTGTCAACACTGGAAAAGACTATCTAGTACTATCTAGTTTGTATGGTCTTGTGCTTTATAGAACTTCAAGTAAAGGCAATCTGACCAATGACTCATAAGTTATTCCAGCTATCAAAATCTTCCTTCAAGGAGAACAACGTTTAATGCATCTTATACATTGAAGCTGCTCAGACGCAAGCAAGACATTCATATAAGCTGAAGTTGCTCAATGGCCAAAAAAGAATTTGCTACAACTCTTTTCTTTTAAGGCCTATATATAAAGACATCCTTCGAAGAGAAGAACAAGAAACTAAGCACTGAAACATTTCCAAATTTATTTTTTGTGTCCTAAAAGCTCTGTAAGAGTATTGTTGTGTTCATTAAAAAACCCGAAGAGAGATTAAACCTTGTATATGTTGAAAGATGCTATCTTCTCTAACTAGTGAACTCAATGATCCTTTTTATCATATCTTAGACAAACCTTGCTTAGCCAAGAGTGACTGTATGTTAAACAATACTTGGTGGGTTAGTTGAGAATGACTATGATCCAATACAAAACTCGGGTTTTTATCCATAAATGACTAAATGCTTAAAGAATAATTGACGAGTTAGCCATAAGTGGTTATGTTCTGAAATAATACTTGATGGGTTAGTCAGGAGTGACCATGGATTGAAACAATACTCGTATTGTAACTTGAAGCGTTAGAGTTTGCACGGTGGGATTCAATCTATTGATTGAAAATTGGATGTTGTTTGTGCTATAAGATGAATCGATATAAAAATCATTGATTAATATGAAAGAGAAGTTTTCAAACATAGATTTTGAAAGTCTTTGATAATTTGTCTGTCAAGAGTATAAAACTATCATATGACTACATAATCATCAAACTATATTTGCAAAAAGTTTCAACCCTCCCTTTTTTGTTTTACTTGTTTTTCACAATTGTTTTTGCAAATCTTGTTTAAAAATAACTCCTTGAAAGTTAGATAACAATTTAGTAATATGCCATTGATAGAGTTAAGAGTAAAGAAAGATTTATGCTTTATATTTTTATATTGGTAGTCTATTAACAAGAGTAAGTTAGTAGACTATCACTACTAAATACCAATCGGGTATTCTTTGGACCTCGGCCATTCTTGGCTAAATAAAGTATTGTTTAGAACATCAACTACTCTTGACTAAGACACTGAGTATTTTTTGGAATAATAATTACTCATGGCCAAAACATTTTATTACAAGGAATGTGATCAATAGATCACAAAGTTGCTAATTATAAGAAGTGTTACGTCCTAAGACGAATACTGATTAGATTCACTCTTTTATATTGGTAACAACACTTTAGTGTTCAGTCAACAAGCTAGATTTACAAGTGTTTACTTAAGCATTTGTAGGATTATTTGTGAGCCAAAGTTCTTCCTTCTTCAAAGTTACTTCTATTTATTGAGAGCTTGGGAAGATAGCTGTTGTAAAACCTTTTTTAGCCGTTGTGAGACTTTGAGATGTTCGTTCTTTAGCTGTGTCTCTCCTTGTTGACATTGAGGGTTGCATTAAATGGTCTTCATGCAACATTTAATGCAGACATATACTTGAAGAAACATTATGATATTTAGCATAACTTATCAGGCCTTGGTCTAATATCTTTTAATTCTTCTTGTGAAAGAGTTAGGATCGTACTGGACTATGCAAAGGTGACAGATTGTCCTTTCGAAGAAGTTGGCTTAAAACAATTTTGACACTCTTCAAGAGATCTTTTGATGTTGATGTATCTTGTGAGATTCTCTTGGCAGTTAAACGAGATAACATTCTCTGCAAAACATAATATAAGCCTTTATAAGTTAAGAATGCATTATGAAATGTTAAAGACAATATCTTATCATTTGTCTTTAAGCACGGGCTTATCACAAGAAGATAAGATTGTAAGGTGCTATAGTATCAATTGACATCAAATGAAACATTTGTATCTATTGAGATCTAATACATAGATATATTTTCATGTTTTTAATATTTTGTTGTAAAAGCATTTAATCAAAATTAAAGTTTGGCTTGTTGATCTTTTCTCTAACAAAGGTTATTGTTGAAGAATCCATATCGTCTAGATGTATGACTAAATAATAATATATAGGTGGGTGTAAATCTAATCTTTCCAGAATGGTTATGTGAGGTTGAGTTTTGTTTAAATTTCACTTTCTTAAGATCGTATCAGAACCATTTAGAGCTTATTCTAGTCAAGTTTGTTGGCCCATTGTGTCACTCATTATCAGGTTTTCCCCGATCTCACACAAGATATCCAACTCTTGGCATGAGGGGATATGTTGGAAATTCCATACCAGACTAAAGATATAATCAAATAATAATATAAGTGGAGGTATAAACTTCACTTTACAAAACAATTTTGTAAGGTTGATTTAGACTTAAATTGTATCTTTAATACTAAAATATCGAAGGAGATTAAAGATATTGTACATTATTTCCCTATTTCATAATTTAATGATTGGGAAAATTTAATTCTTTTGTGAATTTCTCAACATTGTCAGTAACATTCTTTTCGTGGATATGTTGTCTGGTCAGTAGTAAGTTGAATGTATGATATTGTTTTTGGCGTGTAGATGCTTTGATGTTTATATATTAACTCTTTTAATACTATTATCCAGCAAAGTGCCGCCTTTAAGATACTAAGAACTCGTTTAAAAGCTGTGCCATCATATTCATTTAATGGTGAGCAATTGAAGAGAATGCCTTCTGGGGATAACGTGCCTGATGGATTTCGAACCATTGAGGATGGGGTTGTAGCCGAAGATGGTGGGAGCTCACGTAATGGAATAAATTTTGCTGCAAGGCTACAACAATTTCAGCAAATGCAGCACAAACACAGGGTGCTTGCCAAAACACAAGCAAAGTCACGCAATATTTCCCCTTCATCGTCAAAGGTTGCCAACCTCTTCATTCTGCATGTTGATTTTGTATTTTATGTTTCACTTAAGTTATTGGGTAAAATTTCGTAGAAGAAAGAGAATATTGACTGTTTTTGAGCTATTCTGCAGGAGGCACAGAGAGAAGAAGAACCAAGAAGACCCCAGTCCGTTGAACGTAATGTTCCTCCTTCAAGATCATCAAGGAGAGGGACAGGGAAGCTACAATTATAATATAATATTGCTTCTGCTCATTGAGTCTTGTCTAGAGAGGACGTGAACTTTGAAGGGGTCGGTTATGATCTGTAAAATTGTAAATCATAGTAGCTCGTTTTACCACTTGTTATAGAAGCTGGGCTTTTCCTCGGCTATTCTTTTTACTTTGTACAACGTGATACCCACGTGGTTCTGTTATTTTTTTTAATTTTAACCATGTGGGTTGATCTAGTAAAATATCTCGTCTACAATGCTTATCAAACATAATAAGGAATTAGCTACTTCCACGAAGAAACTGCACAATTAGGTAAAGTGTACTGCAAGATTTGTAGACTGTTATAAGCATTTGGTTTAAATTCATGACATAAAACCTGTGATTATTTATCTGTTTAATTTAGCGAACAAATGCAATTTTCTATTTGAAACTCTTAAAACTCACTTATAAAATAAAGTTTGTAATACAATAATTTAGTCTTATCTTTAGATTATATTAAAACTCTTAAAACTTATAAAATAAAAGTTTGTATTTATTTATATACTGAAATGTAGTCTTATCTTTAATTTATAGAGGGTTTTTAACACAAATAGTAAATTAAATCATTGCTGATTGTATATTAATAACAAATTTTTAGTTTAATTCGCTGCAATACCATTTTTATGAATTTCGTCTTTGCTTTAAAGTAACTCTAAATTTTACCTATATAGACTTGGCTTTAAAGTAATTCACCAAGCGGGGTACAATGTGGAAAAGTGCATTTTCTCTATCATATCACTGATTTACGACTTCACTTTAAGTGCTGACCTGTATATAACAACAAATAGGAAGAATAAGTAGTTTTTGGGTTCTAAATTATGTTATCTTGATAATAGTAATATTCATGCAAAAGGTCATATCTTTTTGCATCCTCGTAGTTTTTTCATGTGTACTCACATGGGGAGGTGGTCAAAAGACTGAACTCCCTCTACCGCCTTCGTCCCTTGCCATCCTTATTTATGTATTTTGTTTGAATGATATAATTTAAAGAATTCAATATTTATGTGGATGTAGATGGAAATTTTGGGGATGAAAAAAATTCCCTATGCAAAACGGTTAACGCATGGTTAAATATTAATTAGTAATTTTGACTTGAAGGTTTAAAATAATATAACAATTTCAATCAACAAAACTTAGTAGAAATATGAAAAATGCCATTTTAGAAGTTATGCATCCCCAAAGTTTCCTCATATCAGGATTACATCAAATCATATCCCACCAAAGTTGATAAGTGAAGGAACACTTCTCTTTACCTTTTACTTGACATATTATAGAGAATTAACAATATTCCACCAAAGGTTAAGTCAAAACAACCAAATATAACAAGTTTAAAGAGTAAGTAAAAAATTATTCCAATAAGCACTTCTCATACACTTTTTGTCAAAAAAAATTTAAAGCTTGTAACACTTTTTGGGAATATTGCTTCTTCGTGCACCTCCATAATATCTTCATGTATTTTCATAAATTTTAAAATTCCAATTTTAAACATGTGAAAAAGACAGAGTTGTCCTCACTCTAAGAAAAATTGGTTATGGAGGCAGTGGTGAAGGGTTTTTGAAAATTACAATTATGTTTGAAGGTTGCAGCAGTGGAAGGCAGCAGTTGAAGAACGTTGGTAGTGTTGGAGCGGCGGTTGTAGAAGAAGTTTTGGGTTGACAGAGGCGGTGCAGAGAAGATTTGTCGTCGTTGAGGTATCTGAAAATTTTTGTTTGTGAAATTCATAAGTGATTACAATTATATGTGACTTACAGATTATACAATTTATAAGTCAAAAGAACGTGCACCCCACTACGGATTGCAAAATCCATAAACATTAATTTTTATGAAATGGGTTACGGATTGTACAATCCATAAGTGGAGGACCTCACCTACGGATTGTACAATCCGTAAAACATCTTAAAAAATTTAAGTCTTACGAATTCTGTAATTCGTATGCAGTAACTTTTTGGAAAATGGCTTAAAAATTGTATAATCCGTAAGTCGAGAAATGACTTACGGATTATACAATCCATAAGACATTTCATAAAAATTATATGCTTATGGATTCTGCAATATGTAAGTCCTAATTTTTCTTTCTAAATTTTCTTATAGATTATATAATTCGTAAGTCGAGGAGTGAATTATAGATTGTACAATCCATAAAGCAATTTAAAAAAAAAATTAAGACTTTATAGATTGTAGAATTTATAAGTTATTCTATAAAAAATACATGCTTACGGATTCTACAATCCATAAGTAAATTGGACGAAGGGTAATATTATCCTAAAAATCTTATTTTAAAGGTAAAATAGTCATTTTACGTGTTGTCTTAGAGGCAAAATAGTCATTTTACGTTAAGTATGGAGAATATGGAGGTATGGAGAATATGGAGGTGGAGGAAGAAGAAGTCTTTTGGGAAACATATTTTCATAGGATTTCACTATTTAAGATAAATTGTATTTGCAAGAATCGTTATTAAATTATAACTAAAAGACTTAACTATCCTTCAGTAAAATGTGAGTTATATAAATCTTAACTTTTAATTTAGATTTTTGACATGATATACATGAGTATCTATGTCACGTCTGATGTTCACGTTGGAGTTGGTGCGTTTTATAAGTGATGTCTTTCTTGTCAAACAAAATCTGAAGACACAATTACCAATTAAAGTTCTAAATAACTTTCTTTCCATATCAACTTCGTGGCAGAGAAACGTCGCACAATTATGCATAATGCGTCATAAGTCAACAAATTAAACTCTAACACAATCCAAATCATGGAGCAGAACCATTTCCAAAAATCCACAGCTGAATATATAAGCCTTAAACAAGATATTTTTATTTCCATGTACATAAAATCTACACCCGACTTATCAGTCTCATGTATTTGCATATCCAACCAATTTTCTTGTGTAAGGCTTTCTAGCCAACTGCAGATTAAGCAGCTGAATCCTACTGAGTAAAGATTTCACTTTCCACATGGGTGGAAGGATATCAACTCAGGTTATTAAACTCACTCACAAAGCATATATCTTCTCATGATCAGAATCATAATCATCAGCATCTGATATGTTCACTGAGTAAGACCATGAGAAAGATTTGCTTCCACTTGGCCTCTTCACTAGTCTCTGGGAATCACTACGGAGTCCAAAATGTCGCCTAAAAACAAAGTAGCACAAGTATGCTAGAGTGCCAAGTAGAATTGGTGCTCCCAAAAGGGTGACACTAATAGCCAGCCATGTTTCATCTCCAACCACCACAAAGCATATAGCAAGAAATGCCCCACAAGTGCAAGAACATGCAGCCCACATTAGCTTGTTAATCACTGACACAACCTGCTTTTGAGCCCTTGTATCCCAAGCCACCAAAGTGATTTGAACAACAACAACTGCAAGAGAAATAAAAAGAGCTGTAGCATTCAAAAGGCAGAAAGCACTGAAGGCAACATCATCGGCTATATTTGCCTCTCCTGCCTCCGGTTGCTTCTTTCTATATTGACCTGGTAAGCTGAACAAGGCCATGAATGCTATTGAGCCAAAGAGGACGGCCACTACTGTCACAGAATTGATGGTGTTCTGAACTGCATCTCTGTGAATTTTCTTCAATTCCTTAGCAATACCAGAAACTCGTCTGCGAGTCTTTTCGTTCTGTATAAGCTGTGATTGGACCTCATGTTTTATATCACTCACAGCTCTTTTTAGTTCCATGGCTTCATTCATTTTCCCTATATGCCTGGCATGCTTGGCACCACATTCTGTGAGGGCCTCCTTGATTTCCAAAGCTGAATCTCCATATAGCAGTTTATCTGCCAAATCCAAGGCTGTTTCCTTCTGATTATTGATGGCATTGACATCTATAGCTGTGTAGATTAACAAGAGGCTCACTATCTGAAATAAGAAGAACCATGTGTCAGTGGACACAGGACAAATTCATTGCAAGCGAGGCAGGCTATAATTTTGAGAGGAAAAACAACTGTACACAGAGATGTCTAACAAAATTGCGTCCAATACAAATAAATGATGTAGAAGCTACAGATTTCTGTTTGACTTGGGTCCAAAAGCCTAAAACATTGAACTAAACTTGCACACAGACAATTTGGAGATAAACAAAACGACTTAAGGTTGCATAGACCATTCCAGAAAATCCAAGATTGCAGTGTGGTGCTATTTTATTGTTACTGTTTTACTAGAATAGAAGATCACAGGGTTAAAATCTCTTGCCAGGTCATCTATGACTAGAGTTTATTAATAGATGTTTGAATTGCTTTGCCTTGAACTAGATTTTGCAGCATACCATTATTAACACACCGGAGTCCAGGGAATCAAGAAAATATGTCCTGCTATTGCTAGCTGAAGCATTAACAATCTCTTAAAGGCTATAAACAAATTTTGATTACCAGTATCAGATAGTTTACGGTTTGAAAAATGCTTTGATTTAGAATGAACCATATCTTTACAGTAGAAGTAGAACCCTGTACCTTTAAAAGCAGGGGGGAGGGGACAAAGACAATCTTCAACTTATTTTTATCACATCTGAACAGGCGAATTCTCAATAATTTTCAGCCCATGTCATTTTCATTTGTACACGATTAAAACTACTTTCTTTTAACAAAACTCCCTATCATTCTTATCATGTTATCAATTAACCTATTCAAAAAAGGCTGAAACTAAGTTTCTGAAAAGACAAATATTAGCATGAGCTAAGTCAAACTGAGCATTTATGCTCGAGAATAATGAGCAAATGCAAGAGTACTTGATGATTCAGGATACTCTGCAAGAGTGTACTGCGAACTCATACTGTTTATGGTCAAGAAGACTAAGAAGGTAACATAATCATACCATCATGAAAGATTAGATGGACCAATTTATACTAAAACTGCAGAAAGCTTGGAATAAAGGAAATGAACTATGTGGCTCAATTGACCTGTGAACGGGCTTTCCTGGTAGCCATGTGAAGAGCAGTGTTTCCCTTCTTATCTCGCTCATTCAATATCTTAAGGTCAGCTTGTAATATCTCTTCCACCACCGAAGTACTTTGTCCTTTCACAGCCATATGCAGTGCAGTTTGACCCTTTTTATCTTTGATGCAGACTATTCCAGAATCACGGGCAATCAGCGCGTTTACAATGCGAAGGATGCCATACCTAGCAGCATTATGTAACGCAGTTTTGCCGTTTTTCCTTACTATCATCATTGAACTCACATCAACATCCAATATTGCATTCACTACATCCAAATGATCTTGAACAGCAGCAAAATATAGGGCACTAGTGTTAGAGGAGTTGCATATCTTACAAACCTCAGGCCAAGTGCTCAAAATTTCCTTTACAATATCTGGACAAAGATTGAAAATCAAATATATCAGAATTGAAATCCTTATTATCATCAACGTAGCAGTAAAGTTAATTGCAATATGATAATTCTCCCTTTGTCTCAATATTTGCACTTTTGTTTGTTTGCCTCAGTACCCTTCATAAATAGAAACTAATCTCAGTGTCAAAGAGGGTGACCTCCCAAAATTGGTTCTTTTCCCATTTTAGGACCTATAAATACCATAACCAAAATTGTAGCGAGGAATTTGAAGTGTTATGTTACACGTCTAGTAATCAAACTACAGCTACTATCCTGAAATCCTGAAATTTTACAAGATGTGCTATAATTTGACCTATGACATTCATGGTGAACTTGATCAATTTAAAATCATACCTAAAGAGAAAATAAAATCAATACGAAATAAGGCATATATGTGGCAATTCATGGTTCTAGTATAACATTTGATCTTTCTAGTTGATAATATGTTGAAAAATGAAAGAAAGGAAACATGTCTCCTTGAAGGTGGAATGTGAGGTCTGGAATGTGTATTCCATAATGTTATATATCGAGGTTGAAAAGGCAAACCAAAATTCTTAAACACTATTTGAGAATGGGTTTGCTAATGATGTACTGTTTTTTCGTCCCTGGGAATCTTTACATTGGAAGGCTGCCATTACCATGTTTGTTCAGAAAATTCCCCATTCAAAATTGATTATTCGGAAAAAGTGCTATCATATTGGGATTGGGGTGATGTTCACAGATTTATCAAAAGAAAAAAAAAAAGAAGATTTCTACCCTTTCGAATTTCCTCTAACTTCAAAAGCTCCAAATCGAGGGAGCTAAATGCATACATACAATCAAACAAAACTACCAATCTCATTTTTTCAGAATGGGTTTATAGTGAATTGATTCAACAATCCTTCAACAGCAAAATCCATAACCAACTCCAAGAAATGACACACACCCAATTCAAGACCCGAAAAGTAGAAAACGAAACTAAAGAACCAAAAGAAACACAAAAGGAAAAACCTACCCAAATGGCCACGTTTGGCTGCGACGTGAAAGGCGTTCATATCAGAGTTGGCCCTGATCTTGAGCACCTCCAAGTCACACAAACCAAGCAAGAAGCTGAACACCTCACGGTGACCAATCTCAGCAGCCATATACAGCAAAGTTTCTCCCGCATCGTTCTGCATAGACATCACCTCAGAAATCACCCCTTCTGATGTCCTGAGCTGCTCCTTGAGCCCTTCAAGGTCCCCACATCGAACCGCGCTGAAAATGGCTTGGTGGGTTATGAAAGTCATGGCCTTGGAGTCCATAATATCCTCCTCCTGCACCTGCACCACACAGCATTCAACTCCCACTTCTTGCCAACCTTGTTGTGTTGTGCTTTAAGGTTGTTATGGTGTGAAGCAAAAGAGATAGAGAAAGAGAAGAGAAGAGAAGAGAAGAAGGTGTATCTAAGTGGAAGAAAGATGAGAAGTTGGCAAAGACACGTTATTTGGTATTTATTTGTTTGGTTTTGAGATGGTGGGGTCGTTTTGCACAGAGAATGCATGTGAGTGTTGTTCGTTTATATGTAAGCAGATTCCTCCATTATCATAACCTTGTCCTCTTATGGCTACTCTCTTCATTCAAATTGCATTTGCTTCATCGCTACGCTGCTTCACTGTCCATTATGAACAAAACCCACCAAAACATTATCGTACTTACATTTGGTCTTGTTCTTTTATCATATTTCAAATTTCACTTCATTATAAGTTTTGTCATTAAATAAACATGTCTTATTAAATGTGTTAGCTTTGTATTATGTTTTTAAATAATTTTAATTTAATTTAATTTTTTATTATTACAAGAACAATAACTTTAGCACCAATGACAATAAATAAATAAATAAAATAACCCAATATATATTTTATAGATGGTAATGTATAAAAAAATTCTTTTTAATATAAAAATAATCATTTTTCTTTTCTTTTTTACCATCAAGAACTCAAAGCTAATAAATAATTTTTTAATAATATATTTTACTGATAATCATTATTTATAAATACATAAATTACTATATAATATAAGATAAAAATTCTATGTAATTACCTTTTTTAAAAATATTTTATGAAGAAAAAAGTGGTGATATTTAAAAAAATATTATAAAATTTATTGTTCATGGCCTACTAAAGATTTGAATATATCGCTTATAAGTATCATTTATATAGAAAATAATCAATACATTACTTAATTTAATTATTCATCAAAAATAGTCTAATTATTACCTTAATTACATTAATCAATATCTTGTTATCTTAATTCATAATATTTATTATTACCTTCATTATATTAATTAATATTTTTTTTATTTTAAATGTTAAATTAACTATATATAATTGTAAGATAAAGAAAGTACTTTTTCTTCATTATTCCAAGGATAAAATATCCAAATAATAATGAAGAAACAAATCACAGTCGATGGATATATTTTTTCTTCCACCATATAATTATTTTTCATTAATTTTTTTATTCTTCAATTTATACCCTTGTAGGAGGAAAAGAAGAGCACCCATGTTAAAAAAAGACGAGTGAGTTACAGATATGCTACAAGATAATAGTATTATATATAATGGTTCCAAATGTCTCATGTTTCAGTAAGCAAGGTGTCACTATTTCGACACTAACTTTCAATCTTCGTAAACAGAACTTTGACAACTGCTTTGAACAATGATTTTGTTTTTGTAGTTAATTAAGTTGTCATTATAAATTAATTATTGCAACCTCTATTATATTTGGTGTTACTTTTTTGACATTATAACTACGGTTTCACACATCACCATCGTTCTAATGTCCACAAATAATGATGGTTTACATTGAAATCGCCGTCATAATAATTAAATTAAATTAAATATAATAATTTGTATCTAAATTCAGCAATAGTTTTAACAAAAACAGTCGTGATATGTAGTTTTATAAAAAGTTGGTATGTTTTTGGTTGAAACCTTAAACCTGCGAAGAATGTAATTCAAATTGAGGCACAACTACTTATACATTACCACATTACAAAAAAGAAAAAAAATTAAGGAATGGTCAAACATTGTATATTTAAATGCATAATTAATTTTTACAAAAATCGTTATTAAAGTAATAAATTATTACAAATATAAAGTAAGCTTCAATAAAATTTGAAAGTTTTACAAAATTTATAAAAATATAATATATATTTTGACAACCATATGTGGCACACACCCACTTTACAATTTTACGTGACCTTGATGTGACTAAGATAAATAAAGTGTAAACAAACATTCCAGCACTGAGAGTCATTTCTAGGATTTACATATTTGGGGTTTTATCTAGAACGCTACCCTGCATATTTCATCAAGGATTGAGAAGCAGTGAGTTAGAATCTCAGATTTTTTTCTCTTTGGTGTACTTTTTATAATAATGCTCAAAATGGGCAAAAAATATTTATTTACCAAAATTGACAAATTCTTCCAGTTAGATAAGATTTTACATTAAAAAATCCTTTAATAAAGACATGACTGGTCAAATACAAGTGACATAGCAATTTCAATTAAAGACATTAATTAAAATATCTCATTTCTTTCTAAACTCATTTCTCTGCAACCTTTCTTCATTGATTTGACACTATATTTGTTACCTGTTTAATAATTAAAAAAATAATTAAATAATCATAATTAACAAAACTGTAACAGAATAATTAAGATAAACAAATTTATTTTAATTTAAAACAAAATAATATAATGATGATAATAAGAAGAAGAATTATTTTAATTAATTTCATATGAATTTAATTTAAATAATAATAATAATAATTTAATGATTATTTTTGAAGAAATAATAATAATAATAATATTTTCACAAATTTAATTAAAATAATAACAATAATAATGATTATTATAATCATAATATAATAATTTTTAAAAATAAAGAAAATAAAATTTAATAATATAATATCAACTATTTATCAATTGATAATGGTGGTTTATTATAATTTGATAGATAATTCATACTATAATATTTAGAATGTCTGTTCATGGTCTTTTTCTGATAGGTGAAACATTAATTATAAATATTATATTATTAAATATTATTTTTATTTATTTATAAAATTTATTATATTATTATTATTATAATCATTATTATTGTTATTATTTTAATTAAATTTGTTAGAATATTATTACTATTATTATTATTTCTTCGAAAATAATCATTAAATTATTATTATTATTTAAATTAAATTCATATGAATTTAATTAAAATAATAATTCTTCTTCTTATTATCATTATATTATTTTGTTTTAAATTAAAATAAATTTGTTTGCTTTAATTATTCTATTACAATTTTGTTAATTATTATTATTTAATTATTTTTTAATTGTTAAATATAACAAATATAGTGTCAAATAAATGAAAAATGGTTGTCGAGAGATGAGTTTAGGAAGAAATGAGATATTTTAATTAATGTCTATAATTCAAATCGCCATGTCACTTGTATTTGACCAGTCATGCCTCCATTGAAGGATTTCTTAATATAAAATTCTATCTAGCTGGCAGAATTTGTCCATTTTGGTAAATAAATATTTTTCTGCCCATTTTGGGCATTATTATAAAAAATGTACACCAAAATGAAAAAAAATCCTAGAATCTCAAATATCTTGAATCTCGCTACTGCTGTCGTCGTCGTTGTTGTCGTCGCCGCTGCTGTCGCCGCCGTTGCAGTGATATCTGCTAGTGTCGCTGAAGTTGTTATTGCCGCCACTACTGTCTCCCACCGTCGCTCGCCACCGCAACTACTGTCACACGAAATCTCCCTTATGCAAATGGGTGCACTGGACTCCCATCACGTTAAAAATTTTAAATTTAGATAGTTAAAACCCAATTATGCCCTTTCATAACAAAATACCCTAAATGTCCTTCAAAAAGAAAAATTCAGTTTTACCCTTATGCACGTGTACAATTATACCACGTCAGTAGTTAACATCTGACTGTATGCCAACTGTGGTTGTCAAAGCAAAGTTTTCCAATATAATATTATGTAGGTAGGTGTTATAAATATTAATGAAATATTTTATAAGTAGTTATACTTTGACAACCGCACATGGCACACATCCACTTTACAACCTTATGGGGTGTTGATGTGACCAAAATAAATGACGTGTAAAAAACATTCTAGCGTGACACTGAGAGTCATTTTTAAGGTTTACATGTTTGGGGTTTTATCTAAAACGTTGCCCAACATATTCCGTCAAGGGTTGAGAAGTAGTGAGTTTGAATATCAGATCTCTTGAATCTCGCCACTGCTGTCGTCGCCGTCGCTGTCGCCGTTGTTGTCGTTGCTGTTGTCGTATTTGCTGCTGTTGTCGCCGCTGTAGTCATATCCGTTGTTGTCGCCAAAGCTACTGTCGCCGTTGTCGATTCTCGACCACCGTTGCTCGCCACGTCGATTCTCTCACCACCGTCGCTCACAACCGTCGCTCGCCACTGTCGATGGTCTTCCACCGTCGCTTGCCACCGCAACCACTGTCACATGAAATCTCTCGTATGCAAATGGGTGCACTGGACTCCTATCATGTTTCAAATTTTAAATTTAGATACTTAAAACCTAATTGTGCCCTTTCATAACAAAATACCTTAAATGTCATTGAAAAAGAAAAGTCTTATTTTACCCTTATCCACGTGTACAATTAAACCACATCAGCAGTTGACAACTAGTTGTATGCCAGCTGTGGTTGTCAAAACAAAGTTTTCCATATTTTATTTGACATAATCCAATACTTTTTAAGTTTAGTGAATATATCTCGTTTAAACAACTGCAATATATTTATATAAGTTATCTAAGTTCATAAATAGTTAATAATTTAAATTATTACTGTGTTAGTTGACTATGATATATTACTTGTTTTCAATTTTTATCAATATTAATTTACATAATGATGGTTTATCCACCACATTACGTAGTAGTCAAACTCAGAAAATAAAATAAACATGATTAGATATAAGTTAATAACATAAAAGTGTGCAATCTAGATAATTTTATATATATTTACATGAGATTCTATAATCTTGCACTTGGTCTACCATTCAATATGTTATATCCAAAGTAGACATTGATAAATTAAGAACATTTGAAGTTAGAATACATGTTATGTAAGATTGATGTAATAAAGCTCTAATTGAGTAGATTCTTTGTTAATGTTGTTTCATTGAAAAAGAACCATATAGACGATAAAACATGTTATCATATTTTGTGACATCTATGTGTCACCTAAGACTTTTAACATCATTTGCATAGAAATTAGTGAAAGATACCAAAAACCTTTGCAGGGAGATTATCCTTGTCACCTCATCATTATTCTCTTAACGACCATTTTTGACTTTATAACGTGACAATCTACACCACAAATATCTTCTTATCTTCAAATTCTTTTATATATACAATACAATCTTTAGGACATGCATGTATTTTTTTATGTAATGAACTTGTGAGATTTTCGCTAGATCTCGATGAATACAAAATATAGATGAGCTAAGATTAACTTGGTCAAGCATATTTAAGGAGTCTCTTTATGAAAAAGAAAAAAATGCAAGTTGTACTTTGAGAGATTTAGATTGATTTGGAGTAAAAAGAAAAACTTATGTTAATAGGCAGTAAACGAGAAAGGCTATATGGTCAACCTAAAATACTGCAGTTATCTCATCTATAGTATGATGATTGCTCAAGAAGAGTCCATAAGCCTTCAATTTAACTCACTTTTGAGGATTTTTTTTTTTCCAGGTGCAAACTTATTTATAATAAAATGTTCTCTTATTAGTTTCAAACCAGTAATGGCCTCTTCTACTGTCAAAATTAATATATGAAATTTCATTTGAAATTTAGTATGACAAAAGTACTTTATATTAATTTTTTAATTCTTTTGTAACACTAAAATAAGAATGAAAAAAGTATTTATGTTCATATTTATTAGTGTAGTTAATTTTGTATTTAAATTTGTGTTTTGTCTAGATAATATATTTTCATTACTTTTTATATTTTTCACATTATTATAATTCTTGTATTATTTTTTATTATTCTTATTACACAATTTTTTTGAAGTAATATTTTACACACATGCCTTGCAAATGATTTCAATGATTTTTTAATACAATAGGGTCGAACTTAACATGTCAGACTAAATCTTTGAACCAATTTTTTATTATTCTTATTACACAATTTTTTTGAAGTAATATTTTACACACATGTCTTGCAAATGATTTCAATGATTTCTTAATACAATAGGGTCGAACTTAATCTTTGAACCAATACTAACTCTTGGTCACCCATAGGACAACCCAGTCTGGTGGCTACAAACAAAGTTACCGGAATACATTCTGTTACCGAAACTCCTAGAATTAATAAAGTAAAGGGAAAGTTGACTTTTGGGTACTTCAAACTTTCCATTTCAATTAGTGTTGTTACGTTCTGGTATCCCAAGGTCCCTCTAGAAGGGATTCGAGAAAATCCAAATGAAATAAGCCCGACCTATGGGAGACACTTGAACTCTGAGACTCAGTCTTTCTAATCTTGAGTCAAAACATTTAGTGTCCATCATAGTAATACTCTTCCTACATCCACAAAAGAAAATATGAGACATAAGTGATACACACTCAACCTGAAAAAGACGGGAATGTTTCCTATAACATCCCAATTTTTAAGCATAATATTATCAAAAATATAAAATTACTTGAAAGCTTGAAAATATAAATTATTTAATATTTCAAATTATATCGTCTGATAGGATTATTAAGAAGAACTCCTGATACAGAATCTTCTAGAAAAGATTTGAAGATTTAAGAGTTAAATCTTATATTAAAAAAATTATATTTTGAAGATTTAAGAGTTAAATCTTATATTAAGAAAATTATATCATGGGATCAGACGAAAAATTATATAACTGAAAATGTCAAAGGGTTTTAAGATCACTAGTAATAAAATTGACAGTATTGGTGATATGTGAAGACTTGATATCTCACATCTTAACTAAACCAATCATTTTCAAAGAGGTCTTGTCTCACACACTATAAATTATCAATCAATTTTGCTATTGAAAGAAGATTAAAAGTGAAACTAGGAAGAATATACAGAACATTATTTATGTCATGATTTTGATTGAGAAAAACACTTCTAGAATAATTGGCAATCACTTGATTTACATTCGGTAATTTGACACCGATAGGATTAATTTGATGATATGAAGTGAAATGAGTCAAGGATGAACAAATGTGGTCAGTAGCATCATTATCAAGAATCCAACAACTAAAAGAAGAAAGAAATTTGTTATCAATGTGTGTTGTCATGTTCGAAGGAATAACAAAGATTTGATTGATTAGAAGCATTGCCACTGGATTTAGACTATTGTAGAAGGGCTAACAATATTTGATATTGCTTAGGAGTAAAACCAATTTGCTGATAATATACTTTTGACTTTGAACCTTCATGATTCTGCTGATTATTATTACAATCTACTTTCTAATTTTTAAACTTGAATCAAGGTGGAAAACCATAGTCTCTATAGCATGTATGTATCAATCATATATATTTTCTTTCCACAATGACTATAGACTTTCCATCATGACTATAGACTTTCCACAATGATGGCTAGTATCAATCATTGCCTTGGATTGATTAACAAAAATTTGTCTCTCTTGTTGTGTACTGAGTGAACAAATCATATTTAAGAATAATAAGGGGTCTCGTGAGAGATAAACAATTTTAGCTAGGTGTAAATGTAGCAATCAGAACTTTGGAATCAGTGCTTTGATATCATATTATGAAATAAGTATCATATTATAAAATAAAATGAAAAGATGAACAAAAATAAACAAAAGAACAAAAGATATGAGAATAAAAATATTATCTCTTTTCTTCTATTAAAAACAAAAGTAAGTAAAGAGTTGAATATATACAACTAGTATACCCATTGTAGGTATAATTAAAGAAAGAGAAAACAAATAAAAATATTACACTCTGATTCTGTCATAAAGACAAAATAACAGAATTGATGACAATTTGATTATGTCACAAAGATAGAATAATATAGTTTTGATATTAGTTTCCTTATAGAATTTTTCTATCCATATCCTCTAAAAGCTTTTGAAACTCTGAGCTCCATCACAGTTTTGTTCTTAAAAGGTGTCTCAGAAGGTTACGAGAGAAAGTGTATTTAAACGAACCTTTATTTTGACTCCTAAGTGATGTGTGACTATTTGTGTACCATAATAAGACCCCCAGTCAACAAGGCCCCCAGTCAATGGTTAAGGGAACGAGGTTCCACATACGATGTCAATGTTCCGACTTCAAGTCTGCTAAGATAACATCATTAGGTTCAATTATCACATTCAAGTTGGAGCTCGAAACTTTGTCACCATTTTGTTTTTAAAAGACACATAGAAGGATGAAGAGGGGAAGATGTATTTAAACAGACCATAACTCCTAAATAATAGGAGAATATTTGGTGTACTAAAACAAAATTTGATTTATTTTAGTTGAAAACATAATTTTTATTTAGGTAATTTTATCAAGCACGTCATTACTAATATGATTAGCTTATCACTGCATAAATATAATAGTAATATTAAAAAATATTATACTATTAATTAATTGACAAAAAGTAAACTTGATATTTAGAAAAAATAATTTATTATTTTAGAGTCAGAGAAACCAAATTTTGAAAATTGTACCCATTATTTCATGGATAATATATTTATTATAAAATAAACTTTTATATTTATAAAGAAAAAGAAGAAAGAAGATGAATGGTAAGATGATTGTTGATAGGTATAAAAATTTGTTGATTGTCCAAATATAACGATAGTTACTCTAATTCTTTTTAACTATTTTTATATTTTTCAGTTATTATATTTAAAATTACATTAATTCTTTTAATTGTAATTTTATTGATTATAACCACAATTACTATTTTACAAATCATCCAACAGCAATTAAAAGTAAAACGGTTCCACAACAAATTTAAAAAGAACGGCTCCAAATTCATTGTAACCCAAAGGAAGCGTTTCATTAAAATATATAAAAGAAAAAAAAAATTGATGTTGTATTGGCACTAAAAGGAAAACTTAATTAAGTTTTATACACTTTATGAATTTATGTATTTTTAATTAAATTTCAATTAACATTTTTTTTTTGTTGAATGTTCAACCTTTTTTTTTATCCTTATTTAAATACATTGTTGTCTGATCCTTATATGAAAGGATAATCTCCTTATTTATTTGTTTCTTTTTAATGATAAAAAAAAATTAAAAATCTAATATAACAATTTTTTTAAATAAAAAGTAAGTTTAAAATACCAAATTTATAATATAATTGCACTTAATTAAAGCTCTATATGCAAACTTAATCTGCACTTGAGGTACTGAAATGAGACTGATGAATGAAGAAATCATGATAAAAATAAGTATCTTTTGATACTACTGTTTACGTCATATTTCCAATTTTATAATGATTGATTGTCTTTTAATAAGAAAATATTATATTATAATAAAATAATAATTTATTTAGCTGTAAACTGCATGTAGAAACCAAAAACATTGCGAAAGTATGTATCATCGTTCTTACGATAATTAACGTAGTCTTAACCTAACAACCCTATTCCTCGAAGTGCTTGAATCGCGCATCAATGGTAGTTAATATAGAAAAACAAAAACTAGCCACTCCTCTTCGCTTTCCAATAATAACATTCACAGATTCTCCTCTCTGCACAAGAAGGACTTCTTTCTCTGATTTTCTTCGGCGTTTGTCTCCACCACGCGTCCAAAAAAAAAAATAATGGGCCTCAGATCTCTCTTCGGAAAGAAGAAGAAACTGCCCAAAACAACGTTGTCAAAGTCATCATCGTCATCGTCGACAACATCATTACCATCGTTATCCTCGCCGCCGCCGCCGCCGCCAGAATCGTCAACATTATCATTGCTGCAAAATCATTCACGCGCCCCCGTCGCGGTGGAGTTGGAATATGTCTTCAGAAAGTTCGACGCAAACGGCGACGGGAGAATCTCCTCGTCGGAGCTGGGGTCCATGATGAAGTGCCTCGGGCAACAACCTACCGAAGAGGAGGTTTCTAGAATGATCCAAGACGTTGATTGCGACGGCGATGGGCACATCAATTTGCAAGAGTTCATCGAGTTAAACACGAAGGGTGTGGAACCCGACGAGGTTCTTGAGAATCTCAAAGAAGCTTTTTCCATTTTTGACATCGACGGTAACGGCTCCATCACCGCGGAGGAGCTGCACATGGTGATGGCGAGCCTCGGCGACGAGTGCTCCATCGACGAGTGCCGGAAGATGATCGCCGGCGTCGACGGTGACGGCAACGGCGTGATAAATTTCGAGGAGTTTAAGATCATGATGACAGGGAACAACTAAATGAATAAACATGTTGGACTCATGAAATCGAAAGGTTATTTTTTAAGGTTAAATTTTTCGTCTCTAATTGTGTCTCTGTTCTTTAGCTTCTTTCCTTTTTCCCTCGAAAAATCAACGTGGATAGATGCGTCTGGGTGGGTGCGCGCGTTTCCATTTGTTGTTTTCTATTTTTTATTTTTTGTTTATCACTCAATTTCGGGGAAATTAAAGACGTGTACGGTGATTCGAATTCTAGATATGAAATTCTGTGCATGCCTGTTTCCTTCGTCTTTCAATTGATCTTAAACTCGATTTAGTTTCATGGGTTTCTTCGCACACGTTTTAAAGTTTTTCATTTCTTTGTTTTTAAACACCACAGTGATGTTTTATGTTGATGGAATGAAGTTAAACACCTTCGATTCATATTCGAAGAAACACAACAATCAGAATAAGATTGATTTTGGTTTGGGAATATTGAGGAAGAGTTAGACGGATATTGGTAACACGTTACCACTATTCCGATAAAACATATAGATTACATCTACAAGGTCGAAACATTCATTAGTGTTGATTAAAAAAATTAAAATAAGATTTTTCGGGATTCAATTGATTCTAAATTATATATATCTCGATTCAAGGACTAAGAAGATGAAGTACTTTTGATTTAAGACTAGTATTAAGTGTCATCGAGCATGTAGATTCGGAAAAGTTATTGAGTTTCACCATATGCTATATGTAGCAACAAAGGTAAGTCCCTTAAAATATGATAACTTGAGGAGCATGACAATAACAATGATATTAGCTGTCGCACTTACTTACAATTAAATCCATAGATTTTAACTAGAACATTTTGGCAAGTAAAATTGGTCTCACACTAGAATAATGAGAAAAGTTGAAGGAACATTATGTCACATTTAGAATAATGATGAAGATACTCATATGTTGTAACATATTTTGATAATATTGAATGATTTGCAATAACAAAATAAAAGAGTCTAGACAAATGATTGATACAAGGATGAGGAGTTCATAAACAATGAGTGGAAGATTCCTTAAGAGTACAAGAAGCATTATGATAAACTCTAAAAGCATAAATCACCAATTATGGGAGAATGAAATACTAATCAATAATTGAACAACAACATTTTCAATCGATTTCAATGGAGGTCATGAATGAGCCAAATTTATATCCATTATATGCTCCCTAAAATGAATTTGTTCAACTAATATTTGAGTTGACATCTAAAAACAAAACAAGATGTTAATTAGCGATAGGTTGTATGAACTTCAATGTAAGGTGTTAGTGATAGTTCTTCACTGGTACAAAAGAAGTCTTTTATGTCAAATATTTAGAACTAATTACATTAGGCAAGAGTCCGACATGGATGTGGAAGACATAAATTTACATCAACCATATGGTCCAACATAATTCCATTTTCTTCTACCACTACTCTTCTTTCTCTTTCTTAGGATAAAGTTTTTCCCTCTTAATCTCCATTCTTCCTTTGTTTTGATGGCTCAGCAAGATGCTCAACAAGGCGAGGACTACAAAAGCCACTATGATAACAACTTAACAATGGAATGTGCAATTGAAAATACAAAACACACTTATATTAGAAGGCAATGAAAAGTGAGAAGCAGAGATTAAAAATTGTGAGAGAGAGAGAGAGAGAGAAAAGGTGTTATGTTGGATGCATATTTGTAGGAATGAATGGTGAAGAGAACATTAACGATGATATAGAACGGCAATGAGGGAGGTGAGGAAGCTGAAGCACTGACATGCTAGCAAGAAAGGGTTTGCTCTATTTTTTAGAGTGGCCACTTTCTCAAATAGTGTTAGTTATCGAAGGTAACACAGACATAATGGTTGAGTTGGGAATAGGAAAGGAAATTTGTTTTTCATTTCTATCATTTTTTTTTTGTCTTTCTCTACTTCCATTTTTGGGTACTAGTTTGTAGGATTTAAATCCAAAATAAATGGGGAAGGGAGAATCGTGCCAAGAAAGTGCGAGGAAGAAGAAGCATATTGCCCTAATGTAAAAAAATTTACATGAGACACTTTTGGGATCCAATATAAAACTTGATATTTGTGTTAAATGTATACAAGCCTGACATAAATATTGTTTTTTTATGTTAAACACCAAAGCCTCTAACGTAAAAAATTTGCACTTGTTTACAAAAATATTAGTGCACTTTTTTTGCTGACGTAAAATGTGTGACGTGGTAGTCTAACTTTGCATTAGTGCTTGTCAACACCTCATTTCCTATTTCAAGGATTTCTTTGTGGCCCAATTTACAACTAAAAAGCTTAAACCACCTTAAAATATGAACCTCTTGAAAAGAATAATGTTATGTTTTTGCAGCATTACTGTAAAGATTCCCTGGCCAATGGAAGGGAATTTCATTGACACCTTCTTTAAAAAGCTTTGAACTAGTCAATCAGGAGAGTTGAGATACAAAAGATAGTAGCAAACATGGAAGAGCTCAACTCCCAAGTTGCTTCACAAATTGGGATTAAGGGAGTCAAGATCAGGAAATGGGTCGAAGAAAACTAGGAGAGCTTGCATGTTTCTTCTAGTAAGAATTTCCTTGGGATGGTTCTATAAGAATGATACTCCTTAATTTTAAACAAAATTAATGACCATGATATTAACTGTATGATAACCATAATGGCTATCTAGAATTTGAATCAACACCTCTTATTGTGATGAAAAGAGAGTTGTTGAAGGATGTGAACACAATAAAGTGTTTGTGATTCCTAACTAGATTTGATAAGCAACAAGGCAGTGATAGTAATGTATGATGTGAGTTAGTGATAGTAATGTATGATGTGAGTTCCATTGTGTCTATGAGCACAACATAAAGAAGTGTTTCAAACAGGTTTGGAAGATTGAAAAACTCGTTAAAGAGGGACACTTGTCAATGTACAAGAGGTAAAAAATAGAGGATGGTAACAAAATCATTGATAAGACTCTTCTTATTGACCAACACCACACTAACAATGTTGTACATAAAAGCTTTGTTTTGGGTGAGTTGAATACAATCGTTGAAAGCTTCACGAGTGGAAGATCCACAAATCCTACTAGGAAATGATATTCTTATTAGATCAATCATGAGCCTATCTAGTTAATTGTGCCAACAAGACATCCTATTAGATCCAAGTTCAACTTTTTTTTTATTTTGATTGTGTGCTTAAACAATTAAGTATAAAACATAATTTTATATACATTAGATCATGTCAGACGCAGAATATCCATTCTAGCCTAACAGACACAAGTTGTGCAGCTAGACACATGTAAGTTTTGTTTAAATTGTGCTTCGTTTTGATAGTTGCAAAGTGTTGTTCCCATACTCGTATGATAAGCTTTAGTTTAAACAAGCAATAAGTATATTCCGTCTAACAGACACATGTGTAAAGTATTTCGTAGTGCATGTCAAACTTTAATAAATGTTTATTTTATGCTTGTAGTATGTGGGTTTATACACTTCTTTGTTCATTCAAGAAGAATGTGTTGAAAGTTGCTTCATGCAAACGAATTTTATTAATAAGGAAGATATTAGTGTTGTAGAGTCCGACAATTGTGTCACGCTATGTGTCTTGCTTAAAAGATGAAGAGAAGCCACCTACCTTGGTTTGTAAAGCTCTGCCATGCTGCAAAGGTGTTGCTAAAGAAACCAAACATTCAATGCTAAGTCAAGAGAATTTAATACATCTCGAAGTTTAAAAAATGCTCAAATTCAAGAAGAAGTTTTAGTAGAAGAAGATCCTCACAACAACTACAAAGGATGTGTAATGAGCATTTATATATAAGATAATTTTAAAGAAAGAAGGTCAACAAAAGTATTGTAACAAAAACGAGATGTTAAATTATCCTTAAGCTTTGTAGTTGTAAGGAAGAACATGGTTCGTGTTTGAGAGAAACTTAAAAGAGTGAACCAAACCTTGTATCCATTTTAAGATGTAACCTCTCTATTAATAAGCGACTTTTCATCTCTTACTTCACTTGCTTTGTAAACCTTCTGATTTTAGCCACGATTGGTTGTTGTCCAAATAATACTCATTTTTTGTTAGAATTGGTTGTGTTTTAAACAATACTCAGTGGTTAGCCAATAATGAACGAGTTCTAAATAATGATTTTTGTTAGAAGTGGTTGTGTTTCAAACAATACTCAGTGGGTTAGTCAAGAATGGATGAGTTCTAAATAATACACAGGGTTTTAGCTAGGAGTAGTTGTAGTCCAAACAATACTCGAGTTTTTAGTTAGGAGTGCTTGTTGTCCAAATAATACTAGGATTTTTAGCTAGGAGTAGCTACATTCCAAATAATACTCATTTGTATCTTCTCAACATTAGTCTACTTAATGAAAGTCAATCTATTGATTGAAGATTAACATAGTCTTTGTTAAGGCATGATTCAATATAAAAACACAACGTAAATATTTTTTTCCCTTTATCTATTGTTCATTGCATATTGTCCCTTTGCCCTAACAAAAGAAAGAGAGTTTTATGAACCAAGTTTTAGAAAAGCTTTTGACAGATCATCTATCACATAAAACTATTGTCTGACTATGTATCATCAGATGATACTTTGCAAAAATTTCAAAAAGTTTTAAATATACAATTCAACCCTTCCTTCTTATGTATTTGGCACGTTTTCAAAATTAGTATCAAAGTTCGACATCTAAAGGGTTGAGTGTCTCATTATGTCTAGAGTTAAGATTTACATGATAGGGATGGGAAGGAAATTCATTGTCGGGAGAGCATCTCTTGCAAGGTCATCAACGTTTATAAGAGAGAACTACCCCTTTTGGAATGATGAGATGGGATGTACATCAAGTCCACTTATTATCAATTATGGTCTATTATAACTAGGGAGATTGTAGGGAAATAGACACAAATTCATTATATCATCTACCACTCACAAATGTTAGATGATAACAAAAGAAACTTCAAGAATTGACAGAAAGTAAACAAGCAAAGTAAGCTAATAATCACACAGAGAAATTTATGTGGTTCAACTGAAACCTAGTCTATGTTCATAGTTAGAAATTAATTAAGAGAACATGAGATTACAACACAAAGTCTATCTCACTAGTGAACTCTCAACTCTAAGGTGAAGATAATTGTTCATTATATGGTCTTATTTATACAATTAAAATTGTCTAACTAACTTCTAAAAAGAGGTTGTGCCAAACAGTTGCAAAGTTCCACATGCACAATGATTTAGTTAGGAGCTGGAAGTCAAATTGATGTAGGAGACTGTCTAGCCAGAAACTCTAGTAAAGACAAATGATCTTGTACCACTAAACTTTACAACCCCCACATTGTTTATTGCCTTTAGAGGTATAGAAACTTTTAAATATAGATTTTTACTGAACCAAATCTTTATAAAGATATTGTTATCAAAGCTTTAAAAGAAGTCCAAATGCGAAAAGAGTTTGACTCCATATTACTCAACAAGGCATTGTGCATTTTAATTTATGCATTACCTAAAGATGAATATAAAAAAGGTTACACGTTGTAGACTACCAAGGAGATCTAGAACTCTGTGAATATCAACTAAAAGGACAATGAAGATGTTCAATTAAAGAGAGTTGTCACCCTCACATGGTAGTATGAGTCTTTTACCATAATGGACAATGAGATCGTAGATAATATGTTTGGAAGAATACAAGTTCTCCTAAACAGGCTAGAAGCTCTCAAATAGAGCTTCTTCAAGGCTTACATAAACCTAAAATTATTGGATAACGTGTTAAAGGTATGATAATCCAAGACAATGACCATTTTGTTTTGATTGATTTTGTGTTTCTAATTTATTATTATTATTTTGTTTTATTGCTTACTATTTTGTTTATCATATTCACTTTTCCTATTTTGAATTTGTTGCATCCATTTTTGGTATACTTTGTGTTTACTATTCACTTGATTTTGTAAAAATCATCACAAATAACTAGAAATTAATTTTTTACCCAATTTTTTGTGATAACTTTTTGTAATATATATTTGATATTAGAGTTATTGTATATAATAGAATAGTTATAAATTTTGAAATAATAATTTAGTAGAGAAAAACTTCAAATACTTAGTAATTTTTTATAGAAAACTCATGATTAAGATGAATAAAATTGAAAGTTGTTTAGAATGAAAAGAGAAATGTGTATACCTAAAAGGAGAGTGGAGGATCAAAATATCTAAAATTTCTCATTTATTACAAGTTTCTTAATGTTTTTAGTATTTTTGGTCATTTTTTTATATTTTAGACAATTAATTTATATATTTATACTTGTTAGAAGATTTAAAAAAATTTATGATTTATTCTTCATACTAAATATAGATCTTCCAAATGTTTCATACTTTTATGTTAAAGGTATTTTGTTTGCATATAATTATCATTTATGTTTGATTATGCAAAACAAACTTTTTGGTTTTAAATCTAAAATTTAGATCCGATCTTATCCAAATCTAAAATAAAATTTAGTAAAATTATCCAAGCCTTAATTACATATTCTCTCCAGCTCAAATAATTCTGTAGTCAAAATTATTTGTATTTTATGTTTTACGGATACGAATTCCAAAACAAATGCTTCAAATAGCAAGTGTTTTCCCTTGATGATAGGAACAGACAAGAACGTTAGTAGGAACAGATAACGTTGATGGTGTCCACGTTAATTGGAACAGACAAGAACGTCTTCAAATCAAAGACGCAAAGCTCTGTGCTTGTCCACCAAGACAGATAAAATAATAAAAAGGTTGGCTCTTCCGTCTTACATTCCAGGGCCGAATCTCTCCATTCACATTGTTAAACAAAATACAAGAAAAGGAGTTTAATTTCATTTATTATTAATATATTAATTATACAGGTAATTAAAAGTTCAAACATTATTGGCTAATGTAAATATTATTACTATAATTGTTGTTATTTAATTGTATTAATTAGGTTTTGTTTTGTTACATCTTATTAGTAATATTAAATTTATTATTATTATTTATTTTAATCAGTAATGTTATTGTGTCATCAAATACTAATCTTATTATTATCTTATAAAAAAAGAAAAGAAAGTCCACCTATTTTTTGGTTTGCACAAAATGATTTTGGGTGGGAGAGCTTATAATCGAGGTAAATAACAGGTGCTATCTCATAATAGATTTGGGAAGAATAATAGGTTGATGTATAGTATAAGAATATATTATAGTCTGAGAAAATATATTTTAACACCTTTTTATCCAATCGTGGAAATTATTTTATATCAAATACATCATGTATTTATATTTATAAAATAAATTAAGTTATATGTTAATCTATATTTTTTAGATAAATACACTCTGTTAACACTATAAGAAAAGAATGTTTTAGAAGTATTTGAGTAAAAGAATTTCATCTATATATACGTGTGTGTGTGTGTGACAATTACAAAACTTTTTTTAAATATAAAATTTTGTACCATAAATAATATGAAAAATTTCCAAAACTAATACATTTTTAAAAAATCCAAAAATGAACACAAGGAAACTTTATTTTCCATACAACACCTGTTACTATTGATGATGAGAATTCGATTTTCGAATAATCGAATTTCCACTTTTGTTTTGGGTTTTTGACATCGTTTGAAATCTCATCATGATTCGATTCATAATGGCCAAATTTTAAAAGTTTTTTGAGATTTTGTTTTTGTATCTTTTTGTTTTGCTTTAGGTGAAGGGAGGTAGGAAAATTAGAAAATTTTGTAAATAAAGATTCCTTCTCAGAAAGTTGAATTGTCACATCTATTTTTGGATGTCTGGCATCTGAAAACCTTTAACAATTTGGCTGTCGATAGTAAAATTCTACTCAGATTATGAACAGTTATCTATGTTATTTGAGAAAATAAAATTCTCGAGTCCATTTCAAAAATTAAATTTTTAAAACATATTATTTATGAAAAAAATCTAAATAATATATCTACCTATTACGATTATTTGATTTGTATAACAAGTCACAATTAATAAAAAAAACATACCCACTACAAAAAAAATTATTAAACACCATACCTACTCCCATCGATCGCTGTACTTTTTGCCCTTCTTCTTAAAATAAACAAATTTCATAATTTAAATATATTTTAAGTTAGGTAAAAATTAGTAAATTTTGATTTTAGTTTCTATAAAAATATTTTAAGTTATGTAAAAATTAGTAAATTTTGAACGAAGCTTTGTTTTTAATCTTAACAGATTCCGAAAGTTTTAAGTTCGAGAGCAATATTTAAATTAGTATTTTAATATATAGACGATAGATAATAATCATTTTATATTATCAAACTTTAGGTAGGAAATAATTATATGCAATGCTGTGTGAACATTTGATACCTAAAAGTATTTTACATCCCTTCTCAAATAAAGATTTTGTGTTTATTTTAAAATATTTTCAACAATAGAAAAAAATCACAATTTCAAATGTTAGAAGATTAAAATTAAAGAACAATATAAAACGAAAACCAAAATTCACTCTGAAATCATTAGTTTTAAATTTGAAAAAAAAATATAATAACGAAATGAAAAAGCAACCTTCTTGCACAATAACAAAAAACTTATTTTTTTATTTAAAAGTATTGCGATTATTTTATTTTTATAGTAAAAAGGATTATCGATCCTATGTGGAATCATGTGGAGCACGTGGGAACGGTGAGATGAGTTCCATTATTCTTTTCCGGCTTTTCTTATTGGCTATTTCTAGATGAAATGTTTCTTCACCGTCATAGTTTAATTTGTTTTTAAATTAAAATAATAAATGAATTAAATAAGAATAAATTAAGATTTAAAAACTAAAAAGGAGCACAGACCTTTATCCGAAAAGCTCCTTCAAAGTTCAAATGTGGGTTCTGAGATGTTGAGAATCCTACGTCATGGCCGACGCAAAAGTGCAATGCTAACAGTTTTAAATCCCTCACCCAAACTTCAACAAATCCACTCAACTTTACTCAGAACCACTTCACTTAACACTAACTCACTTCCAATGTTGCCACCCGCGGGAAACATCGTATTTAACACGGTAGGAAGAACCCAATACGGTTTCGACGTTTTTTCCGTCGACCTCAACCACCACCACCCTCCGCCTCACGCCTCCGCAGACCACCGCCTTACTGACGGTCTTTCAGTTAACTTCAACGCTCAATTCATTAGTCATCAAAACGACGTCGTCTTCGTCTCTGAACGTACCGGGTCGCCCCGCTTCTACATTACCCGACCCAATAATAAACCCCAGCCTCTATCATTTCTCCCCAACGCTCCATTCCTCGATCGCCCCGTTATCAGAAACGAAAAGCTCTACTTCGTTTCCACGCACGAGCAACCTGATGCCGTTTTCACCAGCTGGAGCGCCGTTTACTCCTCCGCCGTCGAGCAGGGTGTCACCGCCAAAGTCACGAGACTCACCCCGCGCGGCGAGGTGGATTACAGCCCCGCCGTGTCCCTCACCGGCAAATTCCTCGCCGTCGCATCCTACCGCTCCCGCCGCTGGCAGACCAACGATTTCCGCGAACTCCAAACGGAGATTGTCGTGTTCCCCGAGGCCGACCCTGGAAAACGAGTCAGTGTGAGCGAACACGGGGGCTGGCCAACGTGGTCGCAAGATTCAACAATATTCTTCCACAAAATCGCCGAAGATGGATGGTGGAGCATCTTCCGCGTCAATTTAAACGATTGTGATGACCTATCTTTATCCGAAAACTCGTACTCGCCGATTCGCGTGACGCCCCCGGGGTTGCACTGTTTCACTCCGGCAGCTTTCCACGACGGAAAGCGCATCGCCGTCGCAACTCGCCGGAAAGAGAGCGGTTTCCGGCACGTAGAGATTTTCGATCTCGAATCGCAAACGTTCCAACGAATTACCGAAGATATAAACCCTAATTTTCACCACTATAACCCGTTCGTCTCGTTGGACTCTCGCCATCTCGGGTACCACCGATTCAGAGGCGAGTCGACTCAGGGCGAGTCAAACTATCCGCACCTCGATAAAGTTCACTCTCCAGTTCGCGATATACAGTTACTCAGACTGAACGGTTCGTTTCCTAGCTTCTCCCCCGACGGCGATTTCATCGCTTTCAATCACACATTAGACGCTAGCGGCGGAGTTAAAATCGTTAGATTAAACGGTTCTAAGCGCTGGACTTTACTCAAAGGAAGAACGTGCTTTCACAACGCGTGGAGCCCAACGGAAAAGAACGTGATATACACCTCCATCGGTCCAATCTTCGAGTCCGTTTACAAAACGGTTCAAATCGGTCGTGTTGAATTCGACCCGGATCATTTAACAAACGACCGTGAAGAGGTTCCGTTTAAGCTAACGATTCTGACGAGAGAGGAGACGGGGAACAACGCGTTTCCCTCGTGCTCCCCTGACGGGAAGAGTGTGGTGTTCCGGTCTGGAAGGACGGGGCATAAGAACTTGTACATAGTTGACAGCGTTGAGGGAGAGTTTAACGGCGGGTTACGGAGGTTGACGGAGGGGGCGTGGATCGATACGATGCCGTGCTGGTCCCCGAAAGGGGATTTGATAGCGTTTTCGTCGAACAGGCATGACCCGAAGAATAGCGAGGTGTTTGGGATTTATGTGGTGAGGCCCGATGGGAGCGGGTTGCGGAGGGTGGAGGTGGCGAAAGGGGTGGAGGGTGAGAGGGAGAGGTTGAATCACGTGTGCTTCAGCGGCGACGGAGAGTGGCTGGTTTTTACAGCGAACTTGGGTGGCGTGACGGCGGAGCCGATTGGGTTGCCGAACCAGTTTCAGCCGTACGGGGATCTGTATGTGGTGAGAGTGGATGGGAGTGGGTTGAGGAGGCTGACGTGTAATGCTTATGAGAATGGAACGCCCACGTGGCAGCATGGGGATTTGCTCTTGTGTGGTGGAGGTGAGTGCGAGGATTGGGATAAGTTGAAGGGCGAGTTTGCGGAACCACTTTGGATAACGTGTGACTTTTGATTGTGTGTTCACCGTTGTTGTACTGTACTGTAATGTACTGTTATGTCATACGCAAATAAATTGGGTGTGTTTTGATAATTTATAGGTTTCTAAAGTGAGAAATTGAGAATTTACGTTTTTACCCTTGCTTTGAGATCTTCGTGCAGAATCAGAATTTTTTTTCTAGAATAGCACTGATGCAAAGAAAGATTTCCCCACTCGTTGAGATTTCATTTTTTGGAATACATCCTTTACTATTTTACTATAGAGCTGAATTTCTAATTGTTTTGCATCGTCCACAACAAAAATCTATCAGAATTTAGTTTATGGGAGTGAAATTTTGGGAAGAATTTTATTTTATTTTTTCCTATAGGTGGAGGAGGGGAGGTGTAGAAATGGGTATAGTTAGTAAGAATTTGGTTTTCGGGGAGTGAAATTCTGAATTTGGTTTTAGAACTGGTTTCTCAGTGGCTTGGAGGGGATTACTGGCTTTTAGTTGTTTGTTACGTGGTAAGTGGAAAACAGGAATGAAAAACAAAGTAAAGAAAAAATATGAAATAATTGGGGAGGGTAAATCTGACATGGTTTAAGAGAGGAAAAAAGTTACAAAATTACATTAGTGAAATATAATTTCATTTTACAGAAAATTTAAATAATTTTAGAATTAAAAATTGAAGGAAATTAAAATTTTGTGAATGTTTGTTGTTATCGGTGAATTAAAATTTTGAAATAATTTTTTTAAAAAATACAAAATTAATAAATATATATGTAGTGTATACGTAATTTTTATATTAAAAAAAATAAAAGCAAAGATGTTTTGTAGGAAAAAATTGTATTAAAAAAATTTAGGAGTTTTTTTTTTTAAATTTATATTAGAAAGGAAGTAAAAAAACATTATCTAAGGAGGAAAATAATTTACTTTTTTTAAATTTTTTGAAATTAAAGTTATAAATTATTAATTTGTTAATAAACATAAATTAATAATATAAAATGGATTGATAATTTTGGGTAGGTGAATTAAAAATAAATATATAGATTTTTTTAAAAATATCTGTCGTGGTTAAAAAAGTAATATAAAAATTAATTAATTTAATAATATTTGTTATTATGTGTGAGATGATATATATATATATATATATATATATATATATATATATATATATATATATATATATATATATATATATATATATATATATATATATATATATATATATAT
>Ga0209700_100328_pt1 | contig 85735 bp, 30 predicted proteins | sample SiratroredBW_FD_187528 | JGI IMG/M metagenome (GOLD analysis project Ga0209700, IMG submission 187528) | Root nodule microbial communities of legume samples collected from California, USA - Siratro red BW (SPAdes) (version 2) | ecosystem: Host-associated > Plants > Roots > Nodule | place: USA... | reverse complement strand
TATATATATATATATATATATATATATTTGTGTAGAGAAACTTATGATAGATAGTTTTGTTTTATTCTTGTGTTATTTTTGTTATTTTTGTTATTGACGAACCAATCCCATAACTTGTATATATATTTAAAAACGATGTATACATCTTGTTCTCTTGTTTTTTTAAAGGGTATGTAATGTATGTGAGTTCTTAACCTTGGAATCCATTAAAGACATCTTTTTTTATCATTTATTTCACACCTTTTGGTGGGTTGATTGGATTCAATAACTATGCTGTCAGTGGCCAAGTAGGCACACACTTTAATGCCCCTGAAAAATAACCTAGAAATAACACTTGATAAAAGAATTTTAAGAATGTTCTTCACACATTTAAAAAAAAAAGTCAATTATAAGTTATGTGATAGAATCTCAGTACAAGTCACTTGCTATTAGAAAAAGATGAAAATATTCTGAACGTAATTAATCTATCAACTAAAAGTTAACATAGTGTTGAAGATAAAAAAATAAAAAAAATAAATTAATGTCAATAATTAATGAGAAGAAAAAACTTTTTAATCAAAATAAAAGAAATCATAAGATGGTAAATGCTTTATAGAAACTGATAATGATAAGAATTTGCTGGGAATAAAAACACTTGATGAAATTTCTGGCTAATCTACCAATTTATAATAGATTATCTCACCATACAAATTGAACAACTATAATTGGAAAAACTTCAATATAAACTATAGTTCAACCGAACAAGATTTTACTATCTAATATTTAAAACAATCAAAGTTTGTTGTTGTGGGAAATATATTAAGAAATCATTTTAAATGTAATTTATAAAATGTATTAAAAAAAATAATATACTATTGTATAGGATAATATATGGTCAATGAGGATATCTTACTAACATTTATTTTTAAAATAATAAATAATCTTTGGAGTTTGAAGTTAGATTTTAACTCAATCTTACATAGACAAACTTAGTTAATTATATTGATAGAATTTAAAAATTTTTTAGTATAGTATAATTTTAGTTAAAAATTCTCAAAATAGATATTTTTTTTAATGGATAAATCGTGTTAGGATGACACGATTTTATTGTTAATAAGTCATGCTATCTAAATATGACCTTTTAATTAGATTAAGGGGAGGTTATGCAAATGTGTGAGGACTAAAATTGTTGAGGTTTTTGATGACTTTGATTAACATTGAGGGAGAATAATTTTATTTAATTAAAGTCATGGGACCAAGAACAAGTTCAATATAAATTGCAATGTGTAGTGTATTGAATTGAACTCATGGATATTGGTTACAACTTGAGTATTAGAAAATTGCTGCACTTCAATGTGTGGTGCATCAAATTTTAAAACTGTAAATCTACATAGGCTAAACAATGATTCTAACAATTAATCAAGAGTAATTAAACTTATTATCATTTTCATCTTGCTTTCTCATTGTTTCATGTTTGTCAAATTTTTTCTTGCAATTTGGATACTTGCATAATTGATACTAGACCATCCAAATACAAAACACTATGAGAAATATTTGAGCACCTAAAATACATTTCGAAATAAGAAATATTCAACCGTTTTAATTAATTTTATCATATGTTAAACTGCAACAATTTTCTAATACTCAAGTCATTACTAATAACCGCTAGTTCAACTATATAACCAATTACTGAAGGCAAGCCTATGTTTCATGATTTTAATACAATTCAATTTATATGTCGTCTGCAATTTTCAAGACTTTAATTAAAATTAATTTTAATGTTTTTAATGTTAATCAAAGTCATTTGAGACTTCAATTGTTTGAATTTTCATACAAATAACTGTTTTGTTTTCCTGATTTTCTTCTAAACTAATCAAAGTGGTATCTAAATGATATGATTTTTTAATGATGTGTCTAACGTAACTTATTTATTAAGATATTTTCTTTTACCTATTTTCAGAATTTATAGATAAAATTATACTATTATGGAAAATTTTCCTCAAAATTAATTAGAAGATAATCACTAATATTTTCAATGAAAAGTATAATATTTTTTTTGAATATAATAATAATAAGATTTCAAGACGAAAGGACAGTTATTATTTTAATTAAACATAAGTACTTTATAATTATTTTAAAATTTAGTTATAATAATATTATAATTAACTATATTTAGTTAATTTAAAATAACTAAAATTAAAATAAAAAATATTAATGAATAGATTCAATGTTGTGCAGAGCCATTTTATGGCGCATGCCAAGGTTGGTGATGTTTTGAAGATGTCTGTGATCTCATCATGGATCCTGCACTCATTAAAGTATTCAAAAATGATTATGCTCGTTCTGTTTTCCTTCAGGGAGTAAAAAAAAAATCCTTCCGTTTTGTTTTGACCATTGCTAACGGCGCATTTTACTATGTTTGACCACAAAATTATAAAACGCCTCAAAAAAATATCACATTTCAAATTCTAAAAAAGAAATTATAAAATATGTTAATTTGTCTGAAACGATTCGCCATATAATTGGTGAAGCGAAGATGAAGATGACCCACTGACTCAGTTTTCGTCGTTTTGTGGCTGTCTTCTTCCCTCGCTCACTGCAATTTCTCACAACCATCACTTCCCCAGTTCAATACTCAAATAATGAAAAAACTATGCCAATTCATCTATTTTATATTTTCTAAAAAGAAAATATATATATAAATTAGATAAATGAATTTAATAAGGATATATTTTTTTAGAGACACAATCCTATTAATGTCAAGGAAGACCATTATATTTAATACGGCTGCATCAATTATTAATCTTGAATCATCTCATCACTAAATTAACTAATAAGCCTACATTATTATAAAGTTTTGTACTGTTAATTAATTATGTAATTTTTAAAATATATAATAAAAGAGATTTTAATTTCCGTATTATCTGTAAATAATCTAAATATTAAAAGTGTCTTCTCACACTTCAGTCATATAACATATTATAAATTATTTACATTTTTTTAATATTCTTTTCTTAAAACATATAGAGACATATAGAGGATGACAGTACTGGTTTCTTACTAATTGATATAACAGTTTTTATACTATTAAAAATCATAATAGATAAAATTTTAGAATAAGTATAATAAAAATGGCATTTTATAATTGATGACAGCCTAAAATTTCTTTAAACCCATAGTATAAAAATCAAATATATTTTAAATCATTAATTTTATTCTTACTGCTTTTATTACTATAACATTGTTAAATATTATTTAGAAAGCCATTAATTTTTTTATAATAAAAAGTATCAATTAAAGATATATGTTATGAGTTTCTTATAATTTTGATTTGATCTAATATTCATATCTCAATAAATAAATTTGATAATTAAAACATAAGTTTGCTATCATGTTCTATAAATATAACCAAACCATAAAATCACAAGAATCACACTTATATATATATAAACAATTTTACTTTGTTTATAGTATAGTTTAAATCAATTTATAATTTTTAATTGGTCAAATTTTTAACAGCTTTACTGGAAGTATTGTTCTTTTAAATAACAAATGTATTGTATATTTTACAAAAAGAAATTATTCTTTTTTGGGAACAACGTATCATAGTTTGAGTGTTTTCATAATATTTAAATTGTTGTCAAGTTTGTTCTCTAACTCTTACCTTATTTTGTTGGGTGGTATTATTTTAATATTATTATTCATATTCTACTCGCATTTAACATATCTTATTATTTTATTAATATATAATATTTTATTAATAAAATCATTTTCAAGTGAAAGTTTTTCCTAAACGGCAGGGTCACATTACCATTTTTCTTTGTTGTTTATCATCTCTATCAAGTGCGTATTTTAATATATATAATATATTAGTTATAATTTCATGGAACTCTAATTCTAATAGATCAACATTCCTTAACTTAGCTCCTTTGATTAATAATCATGCCTTCTGAAAATTAATCAATATATACAATAAAGTCTTTCATCATCCAAATACGTCAAATCATCTCCATCTTTCTTTTTCCTTTATTAAATTAACAACCCTCCCATATGAATTTATTTATGTGTTCTTTGTTAATATATCCTGATTATATTAATTGTTTATCCAGATTCAAATGAGTGATTAAGTTAGAATAAAGTGGTGTAAATGAATCCACATATAAATGCATTGTTAATCTAGATTGATTGAATAAGATTTAATTAAAAAAATTAAATTAATTTTTAAAAATAAAAATAGGGAGAGAGAGAGTTTTAAGTAGGTGAAATTGTGTTGTGAGAAGCAATCTAGCTCCACAGTGTATAGAACACAGTTTACTTGTCTCGGGGCAACAGTGTCCCAGTCCGTTGCTTACGAGACACCACTCTCTTTCTCTTTCTCTCTCTCTGGCATTTTAACAAACACTTCTTCTAAACTCTAATCACTTGCTTAGTGTGCTCTCTCTTCACTATCCCGCAACAAACTCACTTCACTTGTGGGGCAAAGTTGTAAAAATGGAACGGAAGCAAGGGTTCTTCTCCGCGCTCAAAGACGAGGTGGTTCGCGGCCTCTCGCCGGCGCGGTCACGCGCCAAGAGCCCGGCCAGGAGCTCATCGCCGATGTCCTCGCTGCTGCGGCGGCGACGGAAGCACCACGCGCCGCCGCCGGAGCTCTTCATCGCGAGATCGGGCAGCCTGAGGCCCGCGGAGGCGCTCTCGCCGCTGAAGGAAGGACCAGACGGAACCGACGGGCACGACTCCACTCGCGGAGAGGGAAGGTGGGGCCAGTGGATGAAAGGACCACTGGCGAGAGCTCCCTCTGTTTCCTCGTCGTCCTCGTCCTCTTCCTCGTGTAAAAAGTCCGATCTGAGGTTGCTGCTTGGCGTGCTGGGTGCTCCACTCGCCCCCGTGCATGTGTGCACCACGGACCCCTTCCCTCACCTCAGCATCAAAGACATCCCCATTGTTAGTTCCTCTTTTCACTCAATTTAGCTTTTCTCTTTTTCTTATATTCCCAGATCAAATAGTCTTAGGTTTATGACTTGTTTCCGTAACCTTAATTTTTGTCAATTCTTGTGTTCTGTTGTCTAAGATCAGTAAATATTTTATAATGTTGAGCATTCTGTTAGGTCACATTTGGAAAAATGAATGGGAAATGTGTGTTTGAAGTGAAGGAGGATAATATAAGTGTTGATCTTGTCTTGTGATGGTTTCTTAAGATAAGGTGGTTTTGTTGCAGGAAACTTCGTCTGCTCAGTACATATTGCAGCAGTACATTGCTGCTTCTGGGGGGCAGAAGCTTCAGAATTCGATTAACAATGCTTATGCCATGGGGAAGGTGAGGATGATAGCCTCTGAGTTTGAGACAGCCAACAAGGTCACGCGCAGCCGGAACTCCTCCAAGGCTGCCGAGTCCGGCGGGTTTGTCTTGTGGCAGATGAACCCGGACATGTGGTATGTTGAGCTTGCTCTTGGTGGCAGCAAGGTTCATGCCGGTTGCAATGGGAGACTAGTGTGGCGGCACACGCCCTGGCTCGGTGCACATGCTGCCAAAGGGCCGGTTCGGCCTCTGCGACGCGCCCTTCAGGTGAGGCTGTAATTGTGCTATATCAGGGTACTGCTTTTGTAAATTTATATTTGGGTACTTGTAGGAGAAGAACATGGGAAGGGAAAATGAACTGAGTTTTTTCCGTAAGCTAAAATGACCTGATTTTAGAAAAGTTCTCTCATCTGACTTGTACAAAATTTTAACTGCATAAGTTGATTTTTATGAGAGAAGCTCCACTCATTTTATGCTATTTCTTCTTTTACAAGTGTTTATGGAAAAATTTATTTACCGGGACCTGGGTTATTTATATTTCTGACTACTTTTGTGTCTGCAGGGCCTTGACCCACGAACGACTGCAAGCATGTTTATCAATGCAAGATGCATTGGGGAGAAGAAGATAAATGAAGAGGACTGTTTCATCCTGAAGCTCTGTGCAGACCCCTCAACATTAAAAGCCAGGAGTGAGGGTCCAGCGGAGATCATAAGGCATGTTTTGTTTGGGTACTTTAGCCAGAAAACGGGACTTCTTGTACACTTGGAGGACTCCCATTTGACCCGCATTCAGAATAACGGTGGTGATGCAGTGTATTGGGAGACCACAATAAATTCCTTTCTCGATGATTACAGGCCTGTTGAGGGGATAATGATTGCTCACTCGGGTCGTTCTGTAGTGACGCTTTTCAGGTTTGGGGAAACTGCTATGAGCCACACTAAAACCAGGATGGAAGAGGCTTGGACGATTGAGGAGGTTGCGTTCAATGTCCCTGGGCTCTCTTTGGACTGTTTCATTCCTCCATCTGAGCTAAGGTTTGCTTCCATGAGTGAAGCCTGTGAGCTTCCTCAAGGTCAGAGGGTGAAGACTGCCGTGGCAGCAGCTGCATACCATGCCAAAGTCGCTCAACTACAAAAATCGCATGAAGGAAACACTAATAACATTAACTGGACAGTGGATGTTTAGCTAAGAGGAAGTTCTGGGTTAGCCTAGGCGTCTAGTTTTTATACCTTTTGTGGACTATCTGACAAATTACTGCAGGTAAATGGTAAGATTGCAGCAGGGTTGTCAAGAGTTTTCTGCTGTGGGTCATTGCCTCATCAAATTTGTAAATAGAAATGATCAGTCATGGATCCTGAACAGTGAATTTCTATACTCTGGGTTTTTGGTGGATGATTATGTGCATCAAGGTTTGTTTTCCCACTAGCTTTCCGTCAGTGTGAAATTTGGAATCTGCTGATCATTTTATAAGCTTTATAATTCCTGTAGAGTTTTTTTTCCTGTGAAAGCATTAACCATGATGCTTGGAAATCACAGTTATAACCTTGATTTCGTCACTGAAAAGTTTTGGCTTTGTGTTTCAAGGGCCAGCACTTTGTGAGGTTTAATGTTGATATTGCTGGTGATAGCCGTAAGGAAATTTCTTCCATCTTTGGAGGAAACTACATATCATTGAAGAACTTTAAATGTGTTTAGTGCTGGTTGTTATTATGAACTGTAAACAAGTAGCCAGAGTAAGTAGAAGCTTAATTATTCATATATCTAAACTTTTATGCTTTTAAAGGACATATATATTGACAATTTATCACAAGCTTGTATCAATATTTAAGTGTAACTCTTAGAAATATGTCAAGATTTTCTATATTATCAGAAATGTTCCCTTTTATTTATCTTCTCGATGGATGATGGTGATTTCTCATATATTTTTGTATAATGTTCGTCATTAATGCCTTGGATACGGTTGAGATGTTCACACATATCGCTTTCAGGATCTTCGCATTTGGAGATAATTTCTGGTTGTTATGTATGGTTTATTCTAATAGAAACCTTTTGGGAAACTTTTCTTCTTGAGCACGCATTTTCCTTATTCGTTGAAATTTATTATGACTCACCAAATATTTAGTGCCATCCCTGATAATGAAGTGAGAGTAGATTTTCAGTTCAAACTAAACGACAATTTGACATGAATTTAATGTCTTCACCTTTCATTAAATTCTGATAAAAATTATATTTGATTTGGTGATTGCGAGATAAACTTGATTTTCCTTCTAATGGGACTTTTAAGTTAATATTATACACCATAAACTTACTTCATACTCATTTATGAAAATCGAAATCAGAAGATAAATAAATATACATTAGTATAAATTTTTAGAAAGTTAAGGCAAACGACAAAAGAAAAAAAGTAAGAATCTGTGTTACTTTGGACTATGATATTAATCCATACATGTGTATAATGTATAACAATTTACGATGAAATTTTGTGATTTGGTGCACTCACAAATTGAACCAAGCTTTTCGGTTTGATAAAAAAATAATCCAACTAAATTTAATTAAAGCTGTTTACTTTTATTTTTCAGTCTGTTTCTTTTTTACTTTGCATCAGTTAAAGTTCAACCTCCCTAATTTCATATATGATTTTCTGAGTCCAGGAGTGTTAAAATTAGTTGTTGACATTTTGTTACCTTACCTTTTTAATCCAAAAAGAATTTGAGGCTGACAAAGTGCAGTGAGAAGATTCTCCTTAACTTTACAATGAAAAAAGTAGAGTCCATTACTCAAAGCAAAAAAGAGTAGTGCATTTACTTTCCTTCCTTTTTCATCCCTTTCTTGGACTATAGCTTCAGCCTTCCAAAAGGTTATAAGTATTTTCTGGAGCTATTTTTGTATATATTAGGTCAAAATTTATGTTTCAGTTAGCAAAAACACCCTAGTTTCGTAAAATGTGTACTTTTATATCCAATAAGTGTTTATTATTTGGTTAATTGACAAGTTTAGTTTAGAGAATACAAATAACTGCTTTTTTCCTGGTTTAATTACAGATAGGAATGCCTTCTGTTTTCTTTTCAGTTTCTTGTGACCAATTTTTTCAGTAGTTGGTAGTGTTTGAATTTCAAATTTCTTGAAGATCAATTTGAAATCTCACAAAATGGATAATCAATTTCAAAAAGAATAGAACGTGACATAAAATAAAACGGGCTTCTTGAACTTCATTAGTATTTCAAATTCTCTTTTCCACCACTAGAGTTAGCGTTCACATCTTTTGGCGGTACACATGCGTTGAAAATTTACACGAGACATCAAGTTTGAACTTTAATAATGGTTCAGAGAACTTTAGTTTCCATTATAGACAATCATCAAACAAAGAAGAGGGACACGCTTACTAATAAGATTAAAACTTTATTGTTATAAATCTTTAGTATCTATTTTTTTTTTAATTTTTGAATTGTCATGTAACTTATTATATTAATAATTTTCTTTTTAATTGTCAAATAATATTAAATCTGTAGAAGCCATCCACCCCATTTTGAGGTGGAAAAGTGAAAAGAAATAAATAATAATATACAAAGAAAAAGTAGATGTGATAGAAAATGGAATGTGAATGGGTGGACACGATCATTCAATAAGATGTGCTCATGTAATTATTTGTACGTTGTAAAATGGGTTTAATCTAATCTATTTAATCTGCTACTCTAACTCACTCAGCAGGTTAGTGTAACATAATTTATAAGAAAAGAAATAATACAAGATTTAGTTTGGTCTAATCTACTATGAATTAGTGGTTAAATAGGTTAGTTCATTTAAATTTTAAATAATTAGAAAGATGTAACCATCTCAATAAACATAAAAATCTCAATAATATTAATTGATTATAATGACTATTTTGTAAACGTGACCATCTCTTATATAAAAGTAAGAGACAATTTGGATTAAGATGTCAAGTTCCGAAATCCACATTAATGTTTTAATTTTTATTATTATTATATAATATTAGTTGTGGATTGAATATAAATTTTAATTCATTATTTCTTTAATGTTATATATTTATAATATAAATTTAGTTTATTTCATGATTCATTTTAATATTTTTTTCATAATATGTTTTCTTATTTACTTTTTAGAAGATAGGAAATTATTTGTTTTTAAGTTTTTTTTAATTGTTATACTTATAGTAAACTTTTATTTTTATAAGATATTCAAATTTAAGATAATGAATGAGAAAGTTTAGATAAAGATTATTCTATTTTAAATAACAACAGATCGTATATTAATTCTTAGCTATTTAATTTTATAAGAATCAAAATTCACTATAACACTCAACACATGTTAAATATAATATATACACCAGATAGGAAATAATTACATATACAAGGAGAAGATGACTGATTGCATGAGTTAAACAGAATCATATTACCCTAATTCCATATAAAGATTCAAATTGAGATCAATAATCGAGTTGAAACACCTCATGCGAAATAATATATGAGCTCAAGTATTTATCACAATGATTCTTAGGATTGATGGTTATGTTGTTGTTATTTCATATTGGTTTATTTCTAAGTGATATAATATTATTGTATCTAATCATTTAAAAAGTATTTATTATTGCTAAATTTTGAATAATTGTGTCAATATCTAATTTTTATGGTTATAGTTTTTATTTTTATTGTAATATTATTTTATAATTTTGTGCTTTTATTATTATAAAATTAATTGATTTTTATTTCTTAATTTGTTGTTTTATATTTTTGGTACTTTTGTAAGTTTCAGGTCGGACATGCCTTCATTTATAGTATAATACTATTATTTTATTTATGTATTATGGTTAAAATTTTTTATACCTTTTCTGTTTGATTTTGAAAATTTATTTAATATATTTTAACAGAAAAAATTATATTTAACTATTTTTTCCTTATCTCTGTAGTTCATTTTTTTTCCGTTAATCTTACCGTTATATTTAAAATTATTTAGCAATTATTATACCGCGTTTGTATTAATATAATATAACTGTGTATAGGCATTTAAGTGTAGTGGATGGATTTTTTATAATATGGTACTGTTATTTATACTTTACTATTTTTAGTTTAATCAATATAATTTGTAAAGTATGATTTTTATGTATTTACGTTTTAAGTTTTAACGATCATAACATATCCTGTTTGTATTTTGTTTATTATTTAATAATATATTAGTTTAACCGTTCTTATTTCTTATAAGCTATTTGGTGCTAATAAGATTTTCTGAAGTTAATATATTGATATTACAACAAAAAGTAAGTGATTATAAATAATATTGATATTGATAGTGAATATAAATAATACTAATGAAATAAAGAATATAGACAATAAGGTGGAAATAAATAGTATGTAAATACATCAATCTTATTTTCTGAACATAGATGAAGTATTTGAACAGATACAGTCCAGTTATCAGAGAAACCATTCAAAGAACGTGGATTTTTTTTTTTAATATTTGAATCTAAGTTTACATACTCAGGGTTTAAATTACAAGTATATTGTAAACTTAATTTTCTGTTAAAAAAATTATTGACAAAACGACATTTCTGTAGAAAATGCTAATAAAAAGTATTTTTCCTTCATATTGTTCTTATAAAAATACAAATTGATATTACTACAAGTTAAAACAAAGTTTACTAGCTCGTTTTTTCGTGTAAAAAGTTTTTTGATGAACAAACAAACATGATAGCAATCTGAGTTTAATGAAAGAAGAAAGTTGAAAGTGACCTAACTAATATTGCTACATGCTCTTGGTTGTGTTGAGTGTGTACCTATTGTTTATGTTCTGCGCTCTCTTTGTAATTTATAATGCTGCATCACGTTTGTGTGGCTGCTGCACTAGTTGGAAAAAGTGTTTATATGTATAAAGTGACTTTGTTAAAGAACTATAAAACACTGGTTAAAGAATTAAAAGAGTTTTTTTATTAAAAATAATATAAGAGGTTGGGCACATAGAAATTAAGATATAAATTATACTCTATTTCATCAAATATATATCACTACTTAAAAAACAGACAGCTCTAGGATCAAGAAGACATGTATGTATGATACACATTACAATATTAGAGCACTTCATGGACTACTATGAAAAGGGAGGGGCAGAACAGATTGAATGGAAGAATAACAAAAAATTGAAGTCACTGTGACCTATGCTAGACTCTAATTGTAATCCCAAAACTTAACTCAGAACCACAAAATCTAACCTATATCTCCTGCTCAAGTGACAAAGTGGGACTATACGAGCTTTTGCATCAAATCCCTTGATGTCTCCAACTACAAATTTATAGATTGTGTACTGATATCTTCCTTCTACATTGCGTGGAATGCAATTAAAGCTGCAGGATACAATAATAAGTGTAAGATAAGATAAGATAATGCATAGTGGACGGAAGTATAAATAGTTATCGAGAATAGACCAAGATGCGAGCATAAGGGTGTTTAGGAAAAAAACGAAATTCAGTTGGTAAACACAACCAACATAATGCATGCATGTGAGCCAATACATAGTGTGGACAGACAAATTCAAACAGTAACCAAAATATCTAGATGTCAGCTTACGGGTGTTTAGGGCAAAAGTCAGTTGGTAAACACAGACAAAATAATGCAAGCATGTTTGGCAGTGTATAGTTTGTGTGGACAGACAAAACATCAAATAGTTGCAAACAATGGACCAAACAAAATTCCTCAATTACCAGAGTAGCAAGTTGTTAATAAGAAATTTCACTGCATGTATCGTCATATAATTATAAAGTACGTAGGAATACAGCAAAAACATACAACCATAACAACTACTCACCAATAAAACAAAGGAGAAAAAAAATCCAAACAGCTATTCGAACAGGCTGACTGTATTGCATTTGGTATTGAGATCTTTGAAGCTTTCTCCGAATAGCACCATACCATCCATAGAGTTGTTTGTTGTAGCATTCATCACAACTATCAAGGCCACTCTTGCCTTCCCAGCTTGCAGTGTTACTCTGTTTTCAGTGAAAGAAAAAAAAAAAATTACATATCAGTTATTCAACAAATGTATCAAAAACCACTCAAGCAAGTCATCATTATGAGAGACAACAAGTGCAGATTACACACCCTACTGAATTCAGCTGTTGCAAGTAGTGTACTATCAGTTTCTCTAAGATGATCCACTGCTTTCAGCTTCCTACAACCATTCCTAGGCCACTTCAACTTAGAGAGTGATTCCATGGAACCAAGAAATCCAGATAAACTGGGTGCCTTATTATGCATTGGACCAGAAGAACCACTTGAGGAACTCCACTGCTGTGCATCATCATGAACTGAAATTTTCCAAAAACCAATATCAGCACCAGCACTGGCTGCCCTGCGATGCCCATGTGATATCTCCCCCTTTGTTTCACCCCATCCAGATGAAACATGAAAATCCTTCGAACAATTAGTCACTGGTGGATCTTCAATGTCCCTGCTATTAATTTCTGGTTTTCCCGAAAGAAACAAAGCAAGCTCATCCTGTTCTCCTTTGTCTAAACGCAACCAAGGCAGAGATGCCTTGCCTACCGATTCACTAATGGAATGCTCAACTTTCATTATCTTATCCTCAATGGCAGTGATAAAATCTCGGTGCCTACTTCTCGCTTCATCACTTAAGATTTTGCCATAACTTGACTTCACTGCCCGTTCAAATTCCTCTAACTGCATTTTCCAACAAAGATGCAACAATCATATTCCCACTTCAACAACAAAATACTTCAAAGGAACTAGCTATTCTAGTGGACATTGAGTAGGAATTACCTGCCATTTGGCAGTGCCAAGTGCAATATGTAAATCTCTACACACTTCATCAGAGTTCCACATGCTGGACGCATCTTTTGTTGCGTGTATCCATATCCTATACGTAGATTCCATCCTTCAAACACAACCATAACAAATCAACTTAGAAATTTCAGTAATCGAGCTTCCCAACTCTTCCAATTCAGTGGAGTAGAAAAAGGAAAAATTAAGTACAGTTCTACTCCCATACCTAAATTAGTCTATTTATTTCCTCTTCAGCACAAAATAAATTACAAATTAAATAAAAGCGCAAAGCTAATTGGAACAAACTGAAGTAAATGGGTATACCTGTCTGCAGACTCTTGAACTTCTTCGGCGGCGTTGAAGAAAGGATCCTTTTCCCACCGGTCAAAACTCGACGCCATGAATAATTTTAGTTCGCTACAAATTTCGAATAATAACTGAAAAGAATTGAGAAAAAGTATGAATTCGGTGTATAAAACCCTAGGCGATGAAATCTCTGATGCAGTGACCAATTAATAAAATTGGTGTACGGGTGGGTCGTTAAATTAAACGCAGTGAAGACAGGAAAAGCAAAGAACGAGGGATCCGTGAGAACGGTTCTGATTCTTTGTTAGTTGAACGCGAATGAAGCGTGTCCAAGGTCAGTACTAAGGTTGTTCTCGTGACCTTCGTTAAATGTTTTTTTCGCCACTTTTTATTTATTTTATTATTTTTTGGATGCGGATAAGGAACGCGTAATAATGGTAATGTTTTTCCAACGTTGTGGTCAACAAAGTACTGCTTTTCTATTGCCACCAAACAATAAGTTACATAAATAAATTTTATGTAATTTTCTTTGTATAGAATAATTATCTACAGTGTTATTTCATTTCATTTTATTACCTAAGAATCACATACGGATTAAAATAATAATATGATCGAATTAATAAATGCGTTGCGAATTTAATAGTATATCATTTTTCTGTACAACAACAATAAATAATTGACAAACGCACAAAATAAAGAGTGGTTAGTGTGCGTGCGAATTAGATACGCGTGGCCCTTTCTTGACATGATATCAATCTATATATAAATGATAGTATATTATCTTATAGTTTTACGGTACATTATTTAGAAAGTATTATTAATTGAAAATTTAAATTTTGAAGCTATTTTTATTTAATTTTCATATCTGTGAAACAAAATATAAAAAAGACAAGGTGGAAAGATAATATATAAATAATTCATAGAGCCAGTAATCCATAATGATACATGCAGATGGGCCTTTACCTTCTTTTATGTACAATTATTATTGTTTTTACTACTATTATTATTATTGCATATAGCAAATGAGCCCTTTTTCTTGGGCCACACATTTTGCCTGGCCCATATCAAATCATGTCCAGCTGAACGCAATTGGACTGGCAACCCTATGCTTTCCATCCGTCCATTCCAAACGCGCAAAGCTACTGGTCCCAGACGGCATGGAAGTGTACGTAAACGACACCGTATAGCTTTTCTTCTCATACTCCTGCGCGAAACTCAGCGTCTCCGGTTCCACCACAATCTTCACCGTCGAATCCCCCGAGGGCACCACCGAAGCTTTATACGTTCCCGGAGCTCCCACGTTAGTCAAAACCCTAGAGTACTTCACAGTCTTCGGAGCATCCGAACCACCCCCAATCCCCGAAGCTGTCTCCAAAGCAACCGCAAACGACGGGTAGTTGAAATCCTCCACTCTGTACTCCCTCTTCGGGTCACACGTAAAGTCCCTCCTCGCAGCAAGCTTGATTTGAAACGACGAGTAGTTTAGCGCGCAGAAAAATCCCAGGTAGTCTTCCACGTTGGCATCGTACACGAGGCCAGGATCAAGGGCAGCCACGGGATCCACGTGTCCCGCACCATAATCAAACGGCGTCGCAGGTTGTCCAGTTGCAACATCTTGAATTGCTGCGCCGTTTTTGTAACTCGTGTACGATGTTGTCATGAGTGCGGATCTAATAGCCGCAGGGCTCCATTGAGGGTGCGCGCCTTTGAGAATCGCGGCTAAGCCACTGACGTGAGGGCATGACATGGAGGTTCCGGAAATAATGTTGAAACTGACGTGGCGGTCGTCAGCGGTCAACCCGGTCGGTCCCACCGCGCCGGTCCAACCGGCCAAAATGTTGACCCCTGGAGCTATTAAATCCGGTTTGAGAATCTTGGGCGTGAGAGCGTTGGGTCCTCTGGAGCTAAAAGCCGCCACAACCGGAGAAGGTTGAACCTCCAAATGGGTCCCTAAGAAAGAAATCTTAGCCGTGGGATTAGCAGAAGAAGAAGCGTAACTCTTCAGAATCTGGCTTGCTTTTTGGCCCAGCGATGCAGCAGGAAGAAGATGAGGATCAGTAACTAACTCTTCCCCATAAGCTTCATTGTTCGCCAAAATCATTCCAGCACCTCCCGCAAGCTTCACCTCCAAACCCTTTTCCACTCTCGGATTCCCCCCTCTCTCGCATATCACAATCTTCCCCGAAACCTTCTCAGGAATGAGAGAGTCTTGCAAGCAAAGATACCCAACAGAAGAGTTACTCGCGTTCCCGGCGTAAACCAGAGGTAGCGGAGAATCCGATAACGATTTACCGTTATAAAGCGATGCTCCGGCGTATGTTTTTCCATTTCCGAGGGTTATGGAAGCAGGGAAATCGCGGTCTAAAGTTCCCGCTCCCACTGTGGTTATCCACGGCGCCACGTTGGACAGCGTTGATGAACTGGGCCCACCGTTCCCTGCTGACATGGAAACTAAAATCCCGTGTGACGTGGCAGTGAAGGTACCAATCGCGATTATGTCTCTGTAATACTCCGTCAAGCTTCCCCCAATCGACATGGATAAAACGTTCACGCCGTCTTCTATGGCCTTGTCGATCCCCGCGGCTATGTCGGAAGAAAAACACCCACCCAGCCAGCACACTTTGTAAACCGCCACGCGCGCTTGCGCCGCCATTCCACGCGCCGTGCCTGACGCCAAACCGAAGAGGCTAGCTTCGGGAACCGCCGAACCTGCCGCTGTGGTGAGCGTGTGACTCCCATGCCCCTCGTCGTCTCTCGCTGACTTTGACTCCGTACTTAAGTCAACAGGTCCAAGAGCGGATTCGTAGCCTTTGGAGAAAAACCGCGCACCCACGAGTTTTCTGTTGCAGTGTGAGGAGTTCATGTTGTTGCCCACTTCGCACTCGCCTTTCCACGTGGCGGGCACCGGGCCCAGGCCCGTGTCGTCGAGGCTCTTGAGCTCGGGCCAGACGCCGGTGTCGAGGACTCCTATGATGACCTGGCTCTGTTGCTGGGAGGCGGGTAAGAGCGTGGTGCTTTTGTCGAGTCCGAGGAACTGCGGTGTTCTTGTGGTGTGGAGTTGGTATCGACGTTCTGGGGTGACTGAGAGGATTCCTGGTTGGTTGGCGAGTGTTTGTGCTTCTTGGGGTGTGAGCCTGGTGGAGAAGCCGTGGGCCACGTGTTTGTAGGTGTAGAGGATTTGTGCGGAGGCTGATACTGATTTGAGGGAGGAGTCGAACCAGTTGAGGTGGTCGGAGAAAGTTGAGGGCATGGTGGACTTGTCCATGTGGATTATGTATGTCTTTTCTTCTGCTTTCGTGTTGCTGCTGCTAAAGAGGGTTATCAGCAGCAGCAGAAGAAGAAGATTTAGCAGGGAGTTCAGAGTGAGCTGCTTCATTGCTCTGTTTGTGGTTGTTTTGCCCAGTTGTGGGATTGTGTTGGCTTTGATTCTGGGATTTCTGAGGTATTTATTGTCGCGTTCAAGATATGGGAACTGTGGAATTTGAGCATATGGATAGAGAGTGTTTCACTGCCATAAGAATATAGGACTTTATAAAAACAATAAGAAATTATTTTCTGGTACTTTATTAAATGGATATCCATCTTTTTTTGGTATCTCAATTTTACCTTTTTTTCTCTCATCCTAGACAACATACTTATTAAGAGCTGAAAAAATTGGTTAAGAAGATGCAAATCTTTTTGTAACTCTATTTTTAATCGTATAAGATGTTACATCTATCTTTTTGCTATGGTTTTTTTCCTTCTTTTTCTGAAGCACTGAAAATGGGTAGGTTGAAGGTCTATTATTCTCCATAATCTGTTGTTGGAATTTAGCGTTTATAGAAAAGTAACTGTTTTTTATAAAAAAAAAAAATTAAAAAAAAAAACTTAGTTCTTTCTTTATGAAGGTTATGTGTGTGTTCTATGAAAATGACTAGTTGAATTACTGTCATTCAGCACCAAAATGATCTTCCACAGGAAAAAATCTTTAACTGAGAGGGAAAAGAATTTTAACAACTAATTATGTCTCTTTTAGCAACTAATTACATTTTAAAATATACTTCAGATATACCTTTCAATTATTCTACCTGCATAACGTTTAAGTAGATTTTTTTAATAAAGGTTATGTATAAATATAAATTATATATCATTCAAATAATTTATAAAAACTAATATATGCTTGAAAAACTCTGAGGATTGCTTTGGAAGACATGTGAATCTATTCTCTCCAATACAAATCCAAACATGTTATTTTTAGTCTTATATTCCTTCTTTTGTTAAAGTATTAATAGGAATATAAGAGGGATGATGCGATATTGATTAGTCGAAACGAGTAAAAGAAAATTGTATAAAATATTAAAATATGAATTAAAAAACAAAAGGCTTTCCATTACATTTTATTTTATTCAAAAATATTTTATACCTTTATTTTTTTATTTATGTAAAAATCAACGTTATGTCACATTTATGTTAATTATTGGATAAATTTTCACACCATACACTTAACATTGAGATTTAAAGAACTGTAAAGACTAAATATTAAAAAAATTAATGAGATTAAAATATTACATGTCAACTAAAACATGGGGTTAAGATTACAATTAAGCAAAATTGTTTTGACCTCATACTTTTATTTTTTAGAATAATTAATCAATTATAATAAAATCACAGATATTATTTTTAATTGTATACAATTTAATTGTTATTCTCATTCTTTTTTATAACAAAATTGAATTCGAATTCATTGTAAAATTAATATTTCAGTCGAAATAAAATTTTTGAATTAATATATTAACCATTTAAGCCTAGTTTCTCAGTTAAGTATACTTGTTTTATGCATGTGTTATCTTGTACGTATGTTATCTTTTGTATCAAGTAAGTAATTTTTTTTATAAATAGTTTGATAACATTTTGGATAAACAGTCAAATTCCATTAGCTTGATATATTTCACAACTCATATTTCTCATCTAAAGCTGAAATTTTCTCACCTACCGGATAAGTATGGTTTAGTCGAGAAGTAAGAAAATATAATAAATGATTACTTCTGTTAATTATTGATTCGAGCACTCTCTTATGTATGGATGTTATATATTTTTTTTATCAAATCAATTAAGAAAATTATGATAAATAGTTCGATGACAATATGATAAATACTTCATAAGTCATATATCTGGCAGTGATTGACACTTAGCTATTTTGTTATTCAGTTGGCATGCTCACTTGGTGGATATTAATTATGGACAATGGTTAGCAATAATTCTAAACAATAATCTCACCTGTATATTCTTCTATTAAACTTTTGGACAAAAATCAAGACACAAGATTCTTCTTCTTTTCGACAGCTATGGTCACGTCCCTTTCATTTATTTAACTGGTGAAGGAGAGCGATAACAAGGATTAGGACAAACACTAATTATGTGATGTAAGCATTTTCTACTAATACTCCATTCATTTTACACACAAAAAGAAGCTTTCGATAAATATGTTAAAATAGCTTTTCTAATATCAAAATAAATTAATTCCCCCACACCAGATAGCCTTTAATTTATAGTAAACAATAGTCTTTATAGCACTTCTAGTTAAGAGTGGAAGCAAGTGACACACATTATCCTATCCAACAACTAAACTTATATAAAATTTAGTCTGGTGTGACTTATTAAATCTTATAAAACCACCATTGTGTATATACACACACGTCTACGTAATATATATATATATATATAGCATATCATAATATAAAAGAATAGTATAATTATTAAGTCTAGTTAGATTTACTTAGGTGAATAAAACTTTCAACTTTTTTTTTATAAACTTTCGTATAAAGTTATTGTAATAAGGATTCGACAAGTATTTGATTATAGTTAGGATGAACTTCTTAATACTCGAGTTGGCAATACGAAGATAATATATAAGATATAGGAAAATGATACTTTGACATTCCGATGTGGCATATGCTGTCCCGCGTGGCAATGAAAGAGAAAATGCAATTGTTTTTGGCTTACGTGGTTTACCTTTGTCTTTTTGCAAGGGTGATTTTTGTCATTTGTCTTCTAAAAATACAGGGCAATTTGAGAGGGAAAGCAGAACACACACATGTGTCTCAAGGGTGGAATGTCTAAGTGGTTAGCTCAGTTCAAATAAGTGGTTCGCTGTGTGTAATTTTGGAACACACACATGTGTCTTAGGGGTGGTAGGTCTAAGTGGTTAGCTCAGTTCACCTAAGTGGTTCGCTGTGTGTAGTTTGGAACACACACGTGTCTAAGGAGTGAAAATACTAAGTGTTTAGCTTAGTTCAAATAAGTGGTTCTCTGTGTGTAGTTTTGGAACACACACGTGTCTCAGGGGTGAAAACACTAAGTGGTTAGCTCAGTTCAAATAAGTGGTTCGCTGTTTGTAATTTTGGAACACACACATGTGTTTCAGGGGTGGAATGCCAAAAACAACTGCGTTTTCTCTTTCATTGTCAGCCGGGACAGCACATGCCACGTCGGAGTGTCAAACGGAAGTAAGAGAGAATACAGTGTCAAAATATCATTTTCCTAAGATATAATAAGAATATATGAAAAACTGTTGAGAAAATAGATGGGAGAAAAATATTGGAGAGATCTTTAAGGCATGGGTTTGTTGTCTGAAATCTTCGTTAAGATCAAACTCTACTCTTCTAAGCGAAACCGGTCGAGGAAAGACAAGAGTCAGACCCATATAAGGAAATGACACCACTTTCAACCCAAAACCTTAAGGTATTAGGTTTGTGGTCTTCTTTCTTATATGTTGCTCAACTTTCTCATTCCTACTCAATGTGAGACTTAGGCTCACACTTGAATACCTAACAAAAACAAACCTGATGTTTCTTAATTTAGAAGAGAGCGGGTAAGACAATTTTGTTGTGATATGAACATTTATTTTAAGTATTAGTAGATTTCTTTTATAAATAATGAGAAATATATTTCTCAATTAATGTAATTATATTTGATGTAGTTCAAGCAAAACTTTATATAAAAAAAACTTACAAAAAATATATAAGACAATTCATATATTTTTCATTCTTTCAGGTCGACTGACCGATCATCATCTAAATATCTTTTATTATAAAGTAGATCGAACGAGTATCTCAAGATAAGTTCCTATTAGTGTTAGTTATACTGACTAACCTTTAGGGATCTCGACAAATACAAATACCTCCTCAATGATGTGTCACTAACAACAAACATTGGTAATTATCATCGAGAACATGAAAAAGAAAGTATATAGAAGATCCTTGATAATTTGGGTTTATTCATTGAGAGATCTATCTAGAACACAATCTCGAGACATGAGATAATGTTTCTTTAACCCAAAATATCTTATAATACTCTGATCATTAACTGACTTAAGCGTCAGAATATTTACCGGACCCACAAGACTAGTCGGCCATGTAATAGCTATATATTACTTTAACAATTATAGCTTAAGGTTTTTCTACATATACTATAGAATAAATAGCTAATAGTTCATTAAATGCTTATAAATTTAGTTTTTTTGAAAATTAAAATTATTATAATTTTGAGACGAAGGTGGTGTAAGAATTGACAAAAGTGTTGATAAATCATCTTAATTTAGGTAAGAAAATGGATTGGTGAATAGAGAAAGCAGAAAAATGGTATAATGATTGAGAATATAGGAAAGAAAATGGATTAGTAAATAGAGAAAGCAGAAAAATGCTATAATGATTGAGAATAGAGACGTATGAGATATAATTTGTCCAACTTGTAAACTTGTTTTGTTCTTCTTTATCGAGGCAATTAGCTGGAGAGGACCTACGTTTATTAATGCTAAACACGTAGGTTAAACAATCTGCTATCTATACTTAATGTTTTGATTAAACAGTTCGACACTTTTGACTACTCAGCACTTCACCAATAATTGATAGCCAAATAATAATCTACTTACTCATGTCTATGTCATTAATTCACTTCAACATTTCATCCAAGTAAAAATTCATTTGGCTCCCAAGTTACAGCAACAAACAAGAAGGTGCCATCATCCGTCAATAAATGTGGGTCTGCTTCACAAATACCTAAAGTTAAATTTTTTATTCGTATCAATGTCCTGGGAGAATTAATTAAAGGTATACATTTTTTAAAAATTAAGTTGTAACATATATCGTGTAATGGAAGACATTTTTCGACAAAAATCATTTTCAGTTTAGAATCCTAAAATGTAAGTAAGCGTTTGTCTTAATTTAATTTAGATTTAAATGTGTTTTACATCTTTTAAATCATATGAGATTTTTCATTAGTTTTAATTTTTTTTTTTATATTTACTCGTTGTAAAATGATGGCTAATACTTATTTAATAAACATTTTTTTTATGATTGTTTAGTTTTTGTTTTTAGGATCATTTGGTGGGAAGTACTTATTGTACTTGTCTTTGAAAATGGTTCGATGCAAATTAGAAGTGTCTATAGTGTAATGATAGTATGTGTTTTAATTAAGATAATAGAAAATGGAGCCAATATTTAGATGAGTTTATTGTTAATATTGATTTCATGAGTAAAGTACGTTTACTCCAAGTTTATGAGAAAAATATATCTTTTATATTACTGTTATTGTATATTAATAATATTTTGATATCATATTAACTTTAGAGTTGAAAAAAAGTAAGATTCATTTAAAAGGAGGTTAAAGATTTTGGAGTGCTTGAGAATATTTTAGAGATTGAAATCATAATAAGCAGAAAGTATAAACGTTTATTTTTTCCATAAAAATGTTTCAAAAAAGTTATTAAAAAGTTTGAACTGATAAAGTTGAAATCTATTTTTCTATTTCTAGTTCAGATATTATAAGTTGATTGATAAATAATCTACAGAGGATCAAAATTACATGAATTTAATTTTATATGCAAACATTATTAGTAATGTGATGCATGTAGTAGTTTACTATCCTTTTAACATGTATGTTGTGAGTGTTATAAGTTTCATGTTAAATTCTAAATAAGTTTATTGGTGAGTGTTGATAAGTTTCATGTTAAATTCTAAATAAGTTTATTGGTTAATTCTTAAGTGAATCTTAAAATCCTAGTTTATAGTGGAGGTGAAGGAAGGCTAAAGATATTTCTATAAAATAATTTGTAAATTTAAATTATGTCGGGTGTTTGAACATTAGATTTAAATAAATTGGAACATCACTTTATAGAAGGGGTGACCTTATCAATATATGAAATTAGATATATTGTCATGATAGAAGTTGTGAAGGAAGATTTGTGACGAAAAAGAATAACTGTGGTTAAAATTTGAAATTTTCTCCATGACTTTTTAAATAAAAAAATTTGTTTTCATGGTGTTTTATTATTATAATTGAGTTTTAATTTTAATGTGTATTTATCTTTTTTTAATTATTATTCTTTTTTAACTATTTGTAGTGTCTGTTTGAAACATTATTGTATTAGATTTATCAGTTGTATTACTTACACCCGATAAGTTTGGAGTAATTAATCCAATACTAAAAAATCACAGGTAACTATCTACATGTGTATCCATATAACTCTAGGTGTAACAGCTTATAGAGTTAGTAGTTAGTATAACACAATCTTATTAGTAACCAACCATTCGGCCTAGGCCCAATACACACTATAAATACCATTTCATATTCTAGGGAGTATTCAATTCACAATCCTTACACTATATGCTTACTAATCCTTTAATATTTCATCTACTGATTTGAGCTTAAGAGTTTCTTCTACATCTTCTTTTCGTTCTCAAACATACAAGCTCAGATATTATTCCACATAAATCAACTCAACACAATTCAACTCATATCAAGTCAGTATCAGATTATCTCGAAAAATACAGAACTCAAATTAGAGTAAGACCACCAATGAACTTGATTTAGGTAAGTAACAATGATTTTGATATTTATTATTATATTTTCGTTCCTTAAACATTTTTTCATTTTAATCCTTATAATATTTTGTTTATTTTTGATTAGTTCCTTTTTTTTTTAAATTTAGTAAGGATTAAAAATAAGGATGGTGATAATTTGACACTACTATTCATATTCTACTCTCATTTGACACTATAAAATATTATTATTTTATTAATATATAATATTTATTAACATAATACAGTATTAAATGGATGTTATTAGAAACAGTAATGTCAAACTATTATTTTTCTTAAAACAAATGATCTTCATATTACGAACAAAATGTTTAGTTAAAATATAAAATATAATTATATTTTGGGAACTAAACATATTATGTTTTTAAATTACATTCCAATATAAAAGTTATAATAGAATGAATTTAAACATATATCCCAATTGCATTTAATAATTTTTAAAATGCAAACTTTCGCCATTACAATAGAGATTTTATTGGAGGTCTACATCATTCAAAAATCAACCACTGATTAATGAGAACGATGTGAACACTTAGACCATCCTCCCCTCATCATTTCATATCTCTTTCTAAATGGTCAATAGTTTCGAACCAGTCTCAATCGTCAACGGTTGCAGAGAAAATATGAAAGGGAAGGGAAAAAGGGACCACTTATGGTAAAACATTATCTATGATAATTGGCTCATTTAATTAACTTTATGATCATCTCTTTAGGACAATAAAATTTAAGACACAAACACATCCATAAGGAAAATGACTTAAGATGTTTCATGTCACTCACTTTATGGATTAGCTTATGCCTGCATAGAATACAAATTCTAAAACTAAGTCATTTTTTAATAATGGTTATATTGAGATTCAAATGTATGACTATCTAAAAAAGACTAAGCAAACTTCTTATATATAATTTAAAAAATATAAAAACATGATTAAGGGTAAATAAAAAAGGTGAAGAACATTTATATAAGTTTTACCATGGAAAAGAAAAAAATAGGGATTAATAATATACGCATAAAAAAGGTTATCTACATATGATTCAAACTTTCAGGAAACAGTTTTCAATCCCAATTTTGGTTGCATCATTCAGACTAATAATAATTTCTGATTAATCGATATACAGAGAAACATGTCCTTATCAAACTAAAAGTTAAATAAAGTTTATATTGATTACTAAGATGACTAGGAAAACAAATTACATAATATTCTATTACTGACAAAAACAGGTTGAAAATAAGTCCCACTCGGGTCATATATATCCAACCAATCATAATAATTTACATGACTTCTCAACAACTCATGTTCACACCATTCTGCACTTTTAGAAAGAAAACTAAGAAAAATGTCAAAGAAATTTAACTACGCATCTAAATAATATCACAATAAAATTAATAGTAAATATTTTTGAAAAATAACTTATCTCATAGCAGAAAAGAAAACATAAAGTGGCCAGAACAAGTAGTATGTTTGATAACTTAACAGGCCAATAGTAAATAAATACACTTAAATGAACAGTAGTTAAAATCTCAGAATCTGTGATATACCCTATGCATAAAGACCCTTACACAGTTCACATGCATAACCTTGCTTGCTGTGTTATGTAACATTATACACTATTTTGGACTGATACACCTCAATAATAAATTCAGGACAAAAGTTTGATTGGACACAAAGGTGTGGTGACAGGGACAACCCCATATGTGCACTTTTTTTTTGAAGTTATATGAATTTGTAGAAAGATTAATATTAGATTTAAAGTATTCTTAATTAATAAAATATTTGTTACATTTTTTTTTATAAATTGCATCAATTGTGTCTTTGCAAATGTCTATAAAGTCCGCATAATCAAATTATAACATTTTATTTATACTCTTAAAGTAGAGAATAGAAATAATTATGTTACTATTAAGAATTATAACCTTTGAACTATAGTGATACTAGCTACATTGAACAAGATAATAATACCGATGATAAGGATAAAAGAATATTTGGGGAGCCAAAACAGTTTTAATTTTATAATTTCTAAATGAAATAAAATAATTTGGATATTTTTTTTATAATTTTAAATATCTCATAATATTATTTAAATATTATATTTTTAAAATTAATTTGATTACATTTTTAAAATTTATCAATATCACTCCTCTTATTTTTAATGACTTTATCTCCATTTGTTATTGAATAAAAAAAAAAACTATCTATAATTCCTTCAAAAAATTTGCAAAAAACATTTAAAAAATTTAAAAGAAAATTTGTATAAAAATATACAAATAATTAAATATTTTCACATGCAAATTTAAGAAATAGCATATTTATGTTAAAATTATATATGTTGTTAGAAAAATTGCAAAAGTACATATAAATATTCACTAAGAAAATTCTTCATGTAAGAAAATTTACACATTCATATAATAACGAAGATATAAAAATTGTAATAAAATTATATGGTGAAAAGAAAATTAATCAATGAAAGAAAACATTCTGAAGACTAAGGTTAACAAGTTAATAAAGTTGCATACAAATGTATATCTAATACTTAAATAAATTTTTGATAGTTTCCTAAATTTGTAAATTTTGCTGATGGCTCTTGATATTTTTTTTTTCTATTTGATTTCTCCGTAAAAAAAACTGTTTATATGATTTTCTAATGTCCGTTAAATGATTACCTATCTATTACGTGATACCTCATTAATTAAGTGTAATATTTTTGCTTTTGGTCCCAAATAAATTTTTACATTATATTTTTTACCCACTATAAAGTTACTTTCCCATTTTGGACCCTCTTAAATTTTTATATCTCTATCACTTATCGACATCTTTAAGTGATAAACTCTATAGGGACCATAATTAGGGTCAAGTAAGATGACATATGCTCTTTTTTTTAATCATTTTATTTAAAGGAAAAAAATAATGTGATGAAAACAAAATTTTCAGTAAATTCTATTGAAACTCAGAAAAAGATAAAAATCTACATGTATATATTTTGTTTTTTTGAGATTCTTAGTCCTTTTTGAATTTCATTGTTAAATCAGAGATATTGAAAAAAAAAATACAAACTTAACTGAAAGAAAACAAAATTATTTGTCATACTGATTAAATTATCTTCAAACAAAACAAATTAAAAAAATACATTTATTAGTCCTACATAGTCATTTAATAGATATCTTATCACTTAAAATATGTTACTAAACAGTAGGACAAAGAGAAAACTAAATTTCTTACGGACCAAAACTATAATAAAAAATGATTTACCCCAACATTAAATTGGACAAGCTAAATTCACTTTTACTTATAATGGGTTAAAGTCTAATATAAACCGTTGCATATGTAAATTCAATTGATAAAAAATCAATAATTTTTACGTTTTAGTCTCACATTTTTTTTTATGTATTTCATAATTTTAAAAGTATTATTTACAACTAAAACTTAACATTATATTTTTAATACTAACAATTTCACCATAATATTAATTATTTTCCAAACCCTTCAATCACTATTAAATAAACAACTTAAATTAAAGAGAAAAATTACTACTGCCAAAATATTGCTGAAATATTCCAATTTGCTAGAGTTTTTTTATATATATATATATATATATATATATATATACACACACACATGAAAATTGATACAAATTATTTTAAACATGAATATTTTCTTCCCTGCATGCATGATTTATTTCATATATAAATTAGTAGCACAAAGTCCAATAGAGACAAACTCTTCTGGTTATACTTTGGCATGCTGGTGTTCAGGTTTCTAAGTGACCAAAAAGAAATAACAATTACTTCCTGCACACTCATTTTTTAATCTGCAACTCTAAGATTGGATTAAATGACTAAATTATCCTGTCTCCTTCTTCTTAACTGCACTCCATTAATGCTGCTGCCACTATGTCATTGCCACGACATTATCACTGACATAAAAGAAGAGGAGAATGTTGTAAAAACATTTCCCTTTTCAGATTTTTTTTTAGAACATATTTTATGTGTTTCATAAATCTTATTATAGAAATATATTTCAGAAAACGCGAAACGTTATAGAAAATTTATTATGGAAACTCCGATTCTAGAAAACTTATTTCAAAACATATTTCATGGGTTCAGAAATTTTATTTTTAATCTCATTTTAGAAAAAAATGTATTTTATAAATTTCAAAAAACATATTCTGAATAGATAATATAAATGTCATTTTGTAAAAGAATAAAATAATTATTTTGAATATATTGAAGGTGCTGGTTCAAATTAAAGAGGAACGAGAAGAAATTACCAAAATAAATAAATGTTAGCATATTTGCATTAAAGACAGGTTCTTTCTAGGAACAAAAGGGCCGAAGTTCATTTGAGACTAGGATTATACGCGAGGAAAGTCCCTTCTGAATTGATATATTTTTGGTTCATGAAATTTGTAATAGATTTGTTTGTTTTTTCTAATAAATTTTAAATTAAATTTTAATTTTTGCTTATTTGAATAAATTATTTTAATCCGTCTATCCTGTTAATGTCTTCACTTAAATATCTCATAAATTATCTATATAATTTTCTATTTTGACTTTACATTCTTATTATCAGACACTATCGTTTCACTTTTTTTTCTTTCTAAGTGTTCATTTTGATCATGTTTAAGTAAAAATTGTTCGAAAAAAACTTAAAATTACTAAAACTAAAAAAGTTCTAAATCTGAAAGACAGAAAATAAATTTACTCTAAATTTAAATAATTAAAATATATTTAAAACATATTTTTTTATCGGCAAAATGTATTATTGTCTTTAAAATGTTAATTTTAATCCCAGAAAAAAGTTGAATATATATTTTTTAATTCTTACCCTTAAAACAAAAACATGTTTAGAAAAATTTCACCGGCCATAATAATAATAATAATAATAATAATAATAATAATAATAATAATAATAATAATATCTATAAGCGTGAAATTCTTTATAACATTGACCGCACATTTTTTTTAAATTCTACATAAACCTCTTTTATTCTAAAAATATTACACACCCTTTAAAAATATTGCTCTTGCACCCTTTTAAATTTTAGAACATTACACATTCACTCTTTTTTAAGAAAAAATATTGAAATAGAAAAAAGGTAAGAGATCTAAAGGGTATTTGTTTCAAGATGAATTTCTAGAAATTACATTGTAAAAAATATTATACCGGAATATTATTCTCAAGTATATATAAAACTGAGTTTAGTTAACTTTTTATGTTTCTAGCAATATCTTTTAAATTTTAAAATAATTAAAATAACAAATAAAGTTAAAATGTAAGTTATGTAGAGTTTAAAAAAACAATTTCCCATGTTCACAATAAAATGTAATTTTCTTAACTCCATGTTAAGGAAATATAAACTTTATAGAAACGGAAAAATATAACTTTTCTCAAGAGTAAAAGATTTTCCAGATTTTTCTTTTGATAAATTTCTCATAAAGATGACAATGATTATTTTCACTTTGATATTCATGAAAATGTTAAACATTTCGTGCAAAAAAAGTCTCTAAGAATAAAAAACTGTAAACTAAAACTGACTTTGAAATATTTTAAGGGGCACAAAAACATATTTTCCTGTTTCTTTATTCACTAGCAGACGTCAATACCATGTACAATTAAAGATAGTAAATTGAATGATATTTTGGGTAATCCAAATTTAAGTTACTTAGACATTACGATATCTTATATGGTTAGTGAAATTGAGATATTTGAGCAGATAGCATAACAACATCTAGTTATCAATGCCAGGGAGAGACATTATATATCAATAAATCAGTTATTTACAACCAGAAGTACGTAAGCTTTGGCTGCGCATATGATCCTATTCACACATTTATTTATGTACAAAAAATATATTTGCAACTTCACATTGAAGAACAATAGAACACATCATGATCAACTAATAATTTAAGGAGCAAAGGAGAAAACAAACAGCTCAAGAATCTCTCGTACTTGGAAACAAACTTATATACTTGGAATCAGTCTTCTTTGACGAGGGTAATTAGCAGAGAGATGCTATCATTTGTCAACCTGAAAAATTTTGCATGCTAAGCTAACTTATGTCTGAACAATCTACTTACAAATTTCAATTATTGAAACAATTCTGACCATGACATATACAAGTTTAGATGGTAATATGGCATCGAATTTTTGAAGCAACATCTCTTAGAAGGAAGGAAGAAAAAGCTAATACATTTCCTGAGGATATAAAAAGTAAATCATAATTTTTTTATAAAATGAATAATATTTAGTGCACTAATGCATCCCCACCGTGCTTTTTTTTAATAACTATTCATTTAATCTTTAATCAATGCCTTTAAGATGTCATTTGAGAGCAGGGAAGTGACACGAGTAAATCCACATTTACAAGATGAATAACAGTCTCCAACTAATTTGCCTTATTAATTTTTTCTTCTACAATTTTGTGTGATTACTAGCTAAGTAGCTCCTCATTTTAGAGAAAGTGTGGTAACTAATTATGTAGACAAATTGAAAATAACATGCTTCCAAGTGTGAATGGTTTTAAAATTTTATCTGAGCTATTATTCATTATTAGTCAATTGAGAATTGTGAATGATTTTAAAATCTTACATTGTTATTTAAATCTGACTTTGCAAGTGGGCTACGCTCCTCGGAATCAGACTCTTGTTCAAGTTCCCTGAAACAGAGATGAAACCATCATAAAACAAAATATACCAACAAAACCATCATATAGTCAACAAAATCAGATATATGAATAGCAAAAAGTATGATTAAAAACTACCTATTAGTTAAGGTCAGTTGTTGATGAGACAAAGTTGTGCTCATATCAGAAGCAGCAGGCTCAGAGACTTCAGGCTTTGTGGGTTCATGTTCACTCATTCCCTGCAAAAGGGTCTGCTTCAATTCTATTGCTCGTGAGTTAAGATATTAAAACATACTAAGCCTCAACAGCACAAACTCACAGTTAAAGTATCTTTCATCCATTCAGGAAATTTATTCGAAAGAAGACTGATATACTGCTCCATTGCAACCTCTGGATTCATGTTCCCCAGCTTTTGCCAAGCATTCCTTGCACAACGGAACCAGTACTGTCGATCACTCATAAAAAGCAGCTCTCAACCCTGTTATTATAACTAGCAATCAAGCTATACCGTGTAACTTGTACAACACGGCCGCATTTGTTTACATTGATTTACCATGTTAGAGTGTTTGACACATTTTTTCTTCTCCTCTTGAATGGTAATTCTCATGTCTTTTGCGCTATATTCAAATTGATGGAAAATGATGAATGGAGTAAATGGGATTGTAATGGACCTAACGGTATTATATTTCATTATTTAAATTGGTATTCTTATCCATCTCATTCCATTATTTGCTTTCACTTTTTTCCTGGGCCGAGTAAGATGAAGTGAGAAATTTGTTTTGTTCCTCTACAATCCATAGAATGAAATGAAAGTTTTATTCCAATATACTCTGTTTCACTCCATTCCATCCATCAAAATATTAGTATGACAAAGACGGTCTTACCTAATCAAATGTACGAGGACTACTATGTGTTTACTTAAGCTGACAATATCATAATCTAACACAAATTGGGCTTTGCTTCTTGTTCTTTGAGGGAGTGATTCAAATGCACATTGACAGCACATTCATAAGGGGATGTGGATCCACTCCCATTCTTAAATAACATTAGTCAGTATAGATTAAAAGAACACTTTAATTATCAATACAAAAGGCAAATTCTACACAGCCGAAACAATTAGTATCTTCCTTACCACTCAAAAACATCTTGATGCTTATAAAAAGAAAAACAGACCAGCCGTCTTCCTAACATAAAAAGTGAATTCTATAGCTAATCTCAGCAAGTCTAAAAATTATATCTGTATCCAACAATGCACTGTCATGTTATTTAAAATCAAGGATACAATTTCTTAATTGGACCAATCAGTATTTTTGTTAACTATGTTATTGATGAGAATGCCGGTGGCTGATCTCTAAAAAAGTTATCTAGATACTATTTTTTTTTTTTTCACTCATAGCCCATGATGTTTCAAACAAAAACCCAGTTATCATTTATTATACGGTTGATTAAACACATTTTACAGGGATAAGTTAGACACAAAATCAAATCCTAGCTATTGCTTCAAACAAGAGTAGAGTAACAAACAAGGCAAAGCAAGTTAGGCAACATCACACGAAGCATTAAATGGCAGCATTGAAAAAAAAGGAGCACGTAAGTTGAAATATGGTACCACTTGGCACGTGCAGAGAGCTTGAGAGGCATTGGCTGAGGCTCACGGCAAGGTCCTTCCGTCGCAACCTTGTGAAGCCCATACAACTCCATTTTCACGTTGCTTCCCACACTTTCCAATCGATCACACTCGTTCGTAACAAATTCCGTAGCCGCCATAAACTCTTTCTCCAGCTCACTCCTCTCAATCCCTTCCCAATCATCATCATCATCATTGTAATCATTCTCTTTCACGCCGTTTTCTACAGCAGAAACCTCAATTTCACTGCAAGGATATTCAACACTTTCCACGTCCCTCTTCTTATCAAACTCTTGTGTTGTTCCCTCGGTTTCCTCTTTAACGGCAATGTCTGCATGCGATTTTAACGGTGACTCGAGAACAACGTTGGAACCGAATTCCGTCATAGCCTCTTCTACCTCGTGTTCGCTTCCTGCACACGTGGCAGCTTGAACCGGGCTTAAAACAGTGCTCTCGCTTGAAGGAACAGGTTCGACCATATCTGATGACGCGGCAGTCTGAACCGGTGGAACCGGTTGGACCGTAGGTTCCTCACATTCGATTTCTACACTCTTAGTTTGAGCGGGGTGAACCGTGAACAGTTTCCCATGAGGAAGCGGTTGGACCGTGGGGTTTTCTATGTTGTAGTCTGTTACAACGTGAACCGGACTAATAAAACGGACCTTGGTCTTGCTTTGAGCGGGCTGAACCATAAACCGTTCCACATGAGAGAGTGGAGGGAGCGGTTGGGGAGCGACGTGACGTTTTGGTGTGGCGTGAGTGTCGTTGATGGCCTCGACGAGCTTCACGACGATGAAAGTGAGAAGAAGCGCCAGAGACGCCGTGACAAAAAAATCATCCACCGCGGTTAGAAGCTCCATCACACTTCTCTCCTTTTTGTTCTTTCTAGTGGAAAAATATCGCAAAACGCTCAACACGTTGGTGAGTCAGGGTTTAAGTAAGGGATTAGGATCGGTTTTGGAGAAAATTAATGAGAGAATTTAGGAAGGAATTGATAAGAAGGAAGGAACTGAAAAAAGAGGAAAGGATAATCTGCGTAACAGCGCAAAGCATATTCTGCGCTTAATTTACTTTATGCTTTGGCTACCCAAATTTCAATTTCTGTTTTCTCTTTTGGGTTGTGTGGGTCCCGTTGTTGCGGAGACAAGGGTGAAGGGGTCACCGACGTGTGTGACAGAAAAAGCACAAAAAGGTGTATATCCGTGACCACGTCGATCGTGCTGACTCATCACTCGCTGCCATAATCGTTATCCAACTCCAACACCCCACGCGAGTCATTCTTATTTCATCACAATCATTACATCTTTGGTGGCCTTTCAATTTTTGGTTAAAAAGTTGGTTTTTAATTGAACATATTCGAGAATTATTCTGAATATTTTCGATCACGAAATAAGTCAATTCCATTGCTGTTACGTAAATGATTGCAGTTTCCAACACAATGCCATAAAAAGAAAAGTGATGATGGGATCTAAATAGATCATTTTATAGTCATTATTTTTCTTAGCCGTTTATCAATTAATACAAAAGGCTATTTTGGATTGTTATACACATTATAATCCATGTTCTAAAATACTCACCAAATTTGCCCGTAAATGAGAGAAACTAATGAAAAAATTCGAGCTATAACCAATAGTTCCTGTACCATATCCACAAACGATACTATTTACCCATTGACTTTTAAAATTTTTAGTTTGAAATAGCATTAGGAGTTCCCCCTGTGGTAGCATTATTGATCTACAGGACGAACTGTGAGCATACAATTCCGATTTTTCACAGTTTATTTTGTCCCCTTTCTCTCTTGTTCCAACAGAATGTTTAAAAAGTTAAGCAGCTTTAGGTGCAAGCGTTCCTCGTGTATGAACGTTTGAATTTTGAAGACCCTGCTAAAGAATAAGGCTAATTGCGATGGCCTGCACTTTACCAATGTATTATGTACACAGTTACAACTCGGCTCAATATTAGTTCAATAGTAAATTTAAAAACAAGGTGTTAGGTGTGGTGCTGTGTTAGTGGCACAATTGTAAATATAAGCCTGCCCAGTGGGATTTCCGTTTAATTCCATAAATTTCTAATTCTACTAAGTGACTATACAAAACAATACATACAACAGGTAAACTTCTCACAAGGAGATCTACAGGAGAAAAATCAAATTCAACAGGTAAACTACCTGGGTTATATGAAGTGTAAGTCAAACCAGCAAATTTTAACTTGAGGGAACCCTTTCAATTTCCTTAGGCAAGAATAAGATGATAATAACTTAATAAGCTCGGTGACAATTAAAAATAAACGTGATCCTAGGCACTTCGTTTAACCTTGTTCACCTGGGGCTTCAGAATGAATTTTCTCGTACAACCGATGTATGAGTGGGGATTTAGACATCTGTGGCTCCCTCTCCAGGACTGCAATCACATCCTTGACAGAGATGCTTCGAGCTACCCTAGTTTGAGGGGCCATCGCATGACTCTTCCCAAGTTTTCTGGCAACTGTTAGAAGAATTGAAAGGGAGAAACAGCGATGAAAAATGGCACAAACCAATAAAAAAGACACCAATTTACTTTATTCAAACCAACATAGCATTTCTCCAACATAAAGTTACTTTAAGCCATTTTGTTGGCAACATTAATCATTAGGGATTCTACACACACTAGACAACAGGGGAATCTGAAACCCTTCACTCCAAATAAGTGAAAAGAGTAGGATATTCTGCAATCTACATTTAGGTATTTATCAGAACATTCTCAACTGACAGTATAGAATATTATAGACAGACCATACATTCAAGTTTTCAGACAATGACAGAATCCACTTCTATTCTATCTTAATTTTTTTTTAATCCATATATTAAGAAACAGAATTTGAATCTTGAATAACTAAAATTGATTGCTAGCTTGCAATTAAAAAATTAACAATGGAAATAACAGAAAAGCACCTTCAAACAAACTCACCTGAACTTGCTATAAAAGGGGTTGAACCTCTTTTCTCCCCTTCTTGGTTATCCTTTGTACTTCTTTCAGATGTTGATGAAGATTTGCGGTTCACATCTTTAGCTGGTTGAGAACCAGATGACGCGTCCACTGCCCCTTCACGTTTCTGCTTGGCTTGCTCAGCCATAAGTTGCCACTTTGACAGCATGTCATCTCCCCCATAAGCAGCACGAGCAGCAACATTGGCAGCATTTGTCCTCATCTTGTCATCCTCTTCCTTGTTCACCTGCAGCATATTATAAATCAAAAAACAGATTTCCAATGTTTATAAGGTGAGGTATAAGTACCTTAGTTGATTTAGCACGGCCGTCATCCTTATCCTTGTCACCATCAACTCCAGTATTGCTGTCAACCTATATTTAGAAATAGCAATATAAATGACAGACAAACAAGTTACAACTGCAAATATGCAAAAGACATGCATGGAAGGGAGTGCATGAAAAAGGTCTTTATCTTGCAGTAACTCGAACACAATTCCAATATTTGGAACTTACATCATTTAGTTTCCGAAGCTTCTCTGCTTCTGCCTGTTTTTTCTCCCACTCTTCCCTTACTTTCCTATTTATTGTCATGATTTGCTGCCGAACATCTGAAGTGACAACAGTTCGATGTCTCGTTTTCTCAAAATCAACCCTCTAACAGAAAAACTCTTGTAAGTACAAATATACAATTATAAAAGACTTTGCGCAAGCAACTAGAGAAAAACTGACCTGTTTTGATATTCTAATCAGGTTACTTATCAGTCCACGCATCCTTTCCTCCACACTCTGAACATTTACTCAGTGTCATAAGATTACAAGTAAACCAATTGCACTGAAAAGTGAAAAATTGCTAGTCTCACCAGTGACAAACATTTCTCCACATCATTGCTCATACCCTTCAATCCACACTTGGCCACTGCCAGAGTAACAACATAAGGTATCCATAAGGTTTTGTATGCCTAGCACATATCCAGAACAGCTCAAAAAGAAAGAATTAAAAGATATGGGCAGAGGTATGACACAAGTTGGACACTGACTGATATCAATTAATTTTTTTTGCAATGGAGCTTTCTGCAAGATCAGTCTTTCCTCTTCTTCTTGCACAGCCTTTCGAGATGCTTCTGACACTCGACTATCCTCTTTGGGCCCTGAAAATAACTGCTCTTCCTCTTCCTGCAAAAGAAACATTAGAAGCACAGGAGTTAGCATTCCCTACTTATGGACTATCTGATTTAGTTGAACATGACGTAGTATCATACCCTGAGGTCAACTCCACTAACAGCAGTGACATCATTAAGTTGTTCAATGCTTTGTTCAACGTATCCCCCAGAAGTTTTTTGTTTTTTACTGCAGGGTAAAGGAACATTATATGTATATTGAAAAGGTTAAGAAATTTACCCATAAAATAAGTTATTCATAAATCATCGAGTAGAGTAAGACATGGTTCACCTAGAAGGAGGAGGTGAGGAACCAAGTGCTTCAAGTGGTTTCTTTTGGGTAACAGCAGACTTTTTAAGAGATGTCCTAGCAACAATTCCAGAAGCATTTGATGGAACCTGAGAGCTTAGCTGATCAATTTCAGAAGTGGGACTTAAGAAATTAGGCATCAACAAATTTGAAGACATATTTATAAACCCGGGGGTATGCTCAGTGCAAAAATAATATCTTGGTAAAAAAATGCATAAAAAAAGCATGACAAAGTTATTATTTCTCGAAAATAGATTCTGTTAAAAAACCAAATTGGGAGCAAAAGGACATCAAATGAAAAAACAAGCACAACATTATATACTTGTTCCCTCCATTGCAATTTGCCATACATCTTTATACCTCATAACCTTGCCTAAGAAAACTGGTGAATCAAAGGTTTCTTACACATCCTATATGTTGAGGTTAGCAATTTTGCAAACAATTGGTTAAAAGAGTTAAACCTCAGGCTAGTAAAATCTGAAATCGAGGCCTATGGGTCTAATAGTGCATATTAAAGCAGACAACGATTACAGTGAACCTATCCATTTACGTGCAGCTCTTGATTCAACTCAATTTTAGTTCAATACATCGAGCTCAAGATCTTATGACAGGATCATGAGCTAAAATATGTGGCTCGTTTAAAATATGATCTAAAGCATAAGCCACTTAGGGCTCACCTCATTTGCTCATGAACTGACATAATATATACATCATCAGAACATATCTATTTATCCCCAAAGCTTAAGCAGTAAGATAAAAAATACATGAATGGATTTATATCAAAATGTTCCCTTACGAAAAGTTTTTCATGCTTGACACGTTAATAATGCCTATGCATTACCATACCTTGCACTAAAATTTAGCAGCCTTATTTAAATTATTACGGACTCCAAGGATCAAACTCATGACCTCTAGAACATAATTAATAGAGGTGCTATATATTTTATAAACGTGTGAGCGAGATAGTTACAAATAAAGTACAGAATGAAGATGATTTCAATCAGGGTTCTTGTTTACTAATCATTAATTTTGGTTTATGAATTGGGGATTTTTGGTTTTCCCAGTTAGGGGTACCACTATCCCACTTTACTTCCAGTTTGGTTCTTCGTATTAGATATTTACAGGGAGAAATGGGGTGCATAAATTGGTGAGGAGGAATGAAATTTCTCTTTCCTCATCTTGGAAACTCGTTGCTTGATTATTATTGTTCACTGACCATGATGAATTTCAGAGTTGTTTAAATCAGTTCTTACATATTAAAATAGAGCAAATAACATATCCGAAATAGAAGACAGTGAATACTGTTGTAAACAGCATATTATTAGGATAACAATATCATCAATATCTCCATAGTACTTAGAAAAATATATCTTTATAATCTTCTTATTTATTTCAGAATGCTTTTATTTCCTTTTTTTAAAGGTTTTGGTTATTCAAACAGAGATTATGAGAATGTAATTGGGGTGATTGATATCAATAAAATAATTCTTTATTTTTCAAGTTGGTATCAGAGCTTTCGACTGTGGGGGAGCCCTGTCTCCGCTGCCTTGTTAACCGCTGTCACCACCATTGTTCATCATCATTGTTGAGGTTAGTGGTGGGACAGAGTGGGACAGAAAGGTGTGCAAAGATGAATACAATTCAAGTTGTTCTTGCTCTAATAACTCATTTTGGATGGGAATTACGTAGAGGTGTATGCAAAATGTCTTTCTTCATGGAGAAGAAGTGTACATGGAGATTCCTCCCAGATTTGAAACTCATGGGAGGAATCTAATATGCCCCCTAAAGAAGGCCTTATATGGTCTTTAACAATCTTCAAGAATAATGTTTAGGAGATTAAGAAAAGTAATGGTTTCCTTAGGATATAAGCAAAGCCAAGGAAATAATACATTATTTATAAAACACTTCATTACAGGTAAACTTATATTATTGTTGGTCTATGTGAATGACATGATTATTGCAGGAGATGATGAAACAAAGAAATTGACTTTAAAGGAAAAATAGGCAACCTAATTTGAAATGAAAGACTTGAGAAAGCTTAATTATTTTCTTAGAATAGAGGTTTCTTCTTAAAAAACAGGGATTTTCATCTCCGAAAGAAAATATGTACTTGATCTCCTTAAAGAAATAGGTAAGTTGGAATGTAGAATTTCAAAAGTTCCTATGGAACAAAATTATAAAATTGGAAGTGAAGAGTGCTCTCTCAGAGAAAAAAATCAATGCATTTAGTGTGGTAAGTCAGTTTATGCATGATCCAAGAGAAAGACACATGTAAGCAATTGACAAAATTCTTTAGTACTTGAAGTCAAGCCTAGGAAAAGGGTTATTTTTCAGGAAAGGAGACACTTTGACCTAGAAGATATATACTATGTAGGTTCTGTTATTGATATAAAATCTACATTTGGGTATTGTATGTTTCTTGGAGAAAGTCTAGGACCCTGGAGAAGCAAAAAACAGGTAAAGTATCTTGGTGCAAAAGTTGAATTTCGAGCCCGTGCTCAAGATGTGCATGGAGGATTTTGGATAAAGATCATACTTTGTGACCTTAAAATTAGGGCTGACATCCATATGTCGTTGTATTGTGATAACTAGTCAACCATGAGCATTGCCCATAATCTAGTCCAGCATTATAGGACCAAACATATTGAAATTGACAAACAATTCATCAAAGATAATCTTGACACATACTGGTTACAACTTAAGTTCCTATGGATTACAGATAGGAGACACTTTCACTAAAGGACTTCCTTAGGGCAGATTCTAGGATCTTGTAGGTAAGTTGGGAATGATTGATATTCATTTACCAACTTGAGGAGGGGTGTCATAGATAGCATAATATCAAGATTTATGATAAAAAAATAATATCAATATCTCCATAGCAATCAGGAATAACTATCATAATCTTTCTATTTATTTCAATGTATTTTTATTTCCTTTTATTAAAGGTTTTGGTTAGAAAAATAGAGATGATTAGGGTGATTGATATCAATAAAATAATTCTTTAATTTTCAAGGTGCAAACCACACTTTACTGAGCCAATTTTGTAGTGTTGAATTAGACTTAAATTCCACTATCTTAATATGATATTAGAGCTACTAAGAGTCTATCCTACCCCAGATTTGGGCCTATCGTGACACCCGCTACCAGACCTCCCTTGATTCTTACGCTCTATATCCTCAACATGGATGCACCATGATGTCTTTGGTATAAGAGTTGTGTGTTGAAGATCCCACACCAACTATAGATAAGACCAAATTAATATACACACACACACACACATACATATAAGTAACTGCAAACCTCACCTTATTGAGTTAGCTTTGTAGGGTTGACTCTGGCTTAAATTTCACTTTCTTAATAAATATTCTCTATGCTTGCAACTTCATTACAAAAGGGTTTCAAAAAACTATTGGTGAAAGAGATTCTTTGTTAAAAACAATTTAATAAAAAAATTATGGAAAACATATCTAAGCTTAGAGAACCGATGTTTCATATATACATTCAACATAACATAGTACCAAAGGATGCATTGTGCCCATGAAGATAAAAACACATTTGCATGTTACTTGATATGCAAAAAACTACCATTAAATCTTAAGACAAGATCATGTACAACAGTCTCCAACTTACCGGGGCACTGGAGTCTAGGTGGGTCATTACAGAAGAGGAAGCAGAACTGTGCGGTAGCAAGCCAGTAGATGTTGTAGGTGGCATGCTTGTGGATGCCGGAAGACCTCTTGAAAACTCATCTTTTAGAGTTCCTTGACTGGCACCACTCTGTTCAAGCTGAGCGGAATTAACAGAAGAATACCCATGCAATTTAGACAAATTGTGCCTATTTTGCTGCTCAGTAGACAAGTCACTAGGTTCCTTCTTGACATAAGAAACAGATGACATTAAGCCCAGATTTTGTTCTTTGTTTGTTGATGGTTGCCAAGCATTTGAAGTTTGTTGAGATGCTGTATTGTTCACAGCAGAAGACACAGATCCACCTGGCAGTCTCTTGGGATCATTGAAAGAATTCTGCTGTTCAAGTTTTGGCATACCAGTTACACTCAAACCATGTGTTGACCCACCTAAATGATTTGAAGCAATACTTTGATGAGGAATTTGACTCATGTGTGAATCATGCGATTGCAGTTTGATAGACGAAGTGGAACTACTTGTTGTCCCAGAATAAGGGTTATAGTTACCACCACTGTTTCCGTATGCTGATGCAAAATGTAGATGGTGCTGCTGCTGCTTATTAAGCCCTTGTATTTGAACTGATGTTCTTTCTGTTTCTTGACCTACTGTGTTGGAACTGGAAGACGTCAACTGGTTTGGTTGCAAGCCTTGAGATTCTATTTTAACATCGAATTCCTGAGGTTTTCTAGCATTGCTATCCATAGTTTGACCAGCTGAAGAACTCATGCGAGATTGGTCAACGGCAACATTCATACTTCTTTGATGCATCTGTGCTAAAGCATGGGGATCATTCAATTGCCTTGCACCTGAACTAACAGTTGGCATCCTTACAGGAAGCTGCTGCCCAGCAGATGCTTGATTGGGCCTTGCCTAAATAGTACGAAAAATGAATCTAAGAATGACCATGGCATCAATATCTAATTGGATTATGAAAACCACCCACAACACAAACCATGTTTCTTACCACTTGTGGTTGCATTTGCACCTTTGCTAATGCTAATCTAAGCATCTGGTCCCCTACGATACCTTTCATAAGCCGCACAAAACTGTCTTTCGGTATTTCATCTTTCTAGAATGAAAAAATAAAAAAAAAAACTGATGAAATCAAAATTAGTGCAAACTGCTAGTGATATCTGTTCATAAGCTGGTCCTGGGCTATCATAAAAAAAGACTAAAACTTGCCATGGAAAGGGGGAGGGGGGAAAGGGGAAAGGACCTGATAGCTAGATTGGTTTGGAAAACGCACCTTCAATTTAGCAAATAAGGTTTGAAGTTGCATGGCTCTGTCTTTGGCAAGTTGAGGAAGCAAGATTGGTAGCAACAGGCCAAACGGTACTTGTTTACTACGATTTACTTGGCTACTTGGCTGCTCAGAGACTGTAGCCTGTTGATTACTCATCTGCTGCAACTTTGCATACTGAGATTCACTGCTGGGATTATGACTCTTTACTACTTCATTATTAAGGACTGAATCCTTTCCAGAATTCTGAATTCCGATAGTTTGAGAACTGTGGAGGGGAACCTGTACAGCAGGTGCTCGGTTAGAGTCATCTTGAGATTGTTTCTGTGGTAAATGAGGATTATTTACATCCTGAGAAGGAACATGCTGAAGGTGCTCGCCAAGAGACCCATGTTGCTTCGGCTCCATCTCAGATGAATGTTGCTCTTGTTGTGCAGTTTTAGGCTCTTGAATTTGACCATCAGTTTGGCTGTCATGGTTAGAAGTAGGCCACTGTGATAAAGATTGACTTGATGTATTATTGCTTCCTTGAGACAATACTGCACCAAATATAGCACCATAAACATAAAGAATGAGCATTCACTCGAGAAATCACAAAGCAATATAATAAAGTTACATGTCCCAAGACTCGATTAAATTTAGAACTTAAACTAACACATTTCCTATTACGGTTCAACTCATACCCAGCTTGTTCTTTCAATGTAGAAGAATGACTACTTTTCAGTCAATTATTTGGGAGACAAAGCCAGAAAGTTACATGCAGCTTTATTTCAGAATCATAGTGCTATGGTTACTATCCAGAATGAAATGATGATAGCAGTTGCAAGAAACAAATTCAGGACTATTATTTGTGATGCAACAGTCATACAATCAATTCATGAGGGTCGGTTGGTCTGTGACTTGTTAGTATTTAATCCTGGAAATGCTAATGCCAACTCTGATGGCAAAGTGGGTTCCAAGAGATGGAACTCCCAACCAGCATACTTCTAGAAATGGGATCCGTTGAAGTTTCAGCAGCTACAGGTCAATCAGTCAAATCTCCAATGCCAACTCTAATAAAAGAGAGGATTCAAAGGAATGGGATTCCCAGCCACCATGCATCAAGCTATGGGATAGTTTTTGTAGCTGCTACGAGGAAACCACAGGAACCTCTACCTTGGTGACAAGCGGGTTCTTATTTTATTTTTTATTTGGTGGGTATTGTTGGGTATTCCTATGCTGACCATATGAGAAACCCGAATAAGGAAAGGATAGGGATTTATTTAGGCTATCACAAACACAAGACACAAGACACGCCTACATGGGAACTGGGAAGCAATGAGGTGAAGTTAGATGACGTGTGGGATAAAAGGGAACTGGGAAAATGAAAAAGGTAGCCTATTATTCAGTGAGAATTTTGAGGGTTCAGATCTTTCAAAATGACCTGTTATATCTTTCCTTTTTCTGCCTGTGGAATTCTAGAGACACATATCTATATAAGGAATTAGTCTCCGTATTTTCTTAAAGGAATTCAATAAATTAGTCTACCTATCACCCCAATTGGGGAATTATCCTGTTATCTGTAGTCCAGCACTTGGTCTTCTATCAATTTGAGAGCTTCGGATGTAGAAAACCAGCAATAACGAGTTATACCATAATAGGGAATAAAGCTCTGGGAAATATGGACAATAAGAGAAAAAGACAGAATGCATATTAGGGCTGCAACAACCTTAACTGTGAGGTAACGATGATGAAAAGCAAGGGAGGAAATGAAGAAAAAGGAGTATTAAAAAATTGAGTAAGGTATGGATAGGGAGGGCTGGAGGGGGTAGCCAAGTACAGAGCTCAACTAGCTTAGAGCTCTCTTTTCCTTTTCCTGTTTGAGATCCATACACTATACTCCCTCTGTTTATGAATTCGTTTGTAGTCTATAGGTCTATTATCCTTTTCCTACTTCAGAGAGAGAGCTATGTTCCAGGTTCACCTTGTATATGAGGTCATTTATTTTCAGTAGCTAAGTGAAATTTAGTTCTTATTATCAGCTCTATCAACAATGATTGTAAGAAAATTGCCATTCCAGAAAAACAACAGAAATCACCACACAGATACTTTGTTGTAGTAAGGACATCGTGATAATTTGATAATGAAGTAGAAATTCATTTAGTCCATATTGAATAGTAAACATATCTTGGACCTTTGTAACTACAGCTGGCCAAATTCCATTGGAAAAAACACAAGACTGAAAGTAGATATCCCGAGGCCTAGTTAATTAACTTTCTTCGACAACCAAAATACTTCAGTGTTCAAACACTATGACCAAACATAAATGTTTTTATATCATTACGATGCTTTAGTTGTATAAACAGTCAACTCAAACATGGACAGGAGAAGCAGTGAATTTGAACAGAATGATAAAAAATAACAAAGAAATCAAATATTACCAGAGAGAGAGAGAGAGAGAGGTCAGTATTGAACAGAAAATGATGAATAAAATTGGCAGATACCTGGATCTGAACCAGGAAACTGAGAAGCAGACACATCTCCTCCTATATCTCTATTTAGAGCAGCCTGGAAGGCTTCCACATCCACCCCTGAATGCATTGTTTCATCCTGTGAACATTTAAACACAGTGGTCCGATAAGCAAAGCCCCAAATCGGCAAGACAAGACCAAAGTTCTTCTCCTTCAAAGAACAAGAAGAAAGAAGAGAAGAGCAAACCTCGTCATCTTCTAGAAGCTTCATGATAGACGGGTCCATAGCAATTTCACTGCACTTGTAATCCTTGTTGCTCTATTTAACCAAAACAAACCCATAAATTTCCTTTTACACCATATCTTAACTCATAAGAGGAAGCAGACAAACTGAAACGGCATCACCACCACCATATGTATCAATCCCTAAACATTTTGACCACGGCTTCAATTTCTACCTAAATACTAACAGATTATTTTCGCTTTAGCAACAAAATTGTTGGGCCCATCTCATATTTTCATCCTGAATTACAACTCTCATTTGCTAAGTCATTCATGGGGCCTGCGGAGTGAGATCCTGGAGAAGATGCAACTCTAGCTACCAAGTCTCAATAGGGGCAGGCTGTATGCGTGCCTCGCAAGTCTTATACCAAAAATATGTATTCAAATTTTCCCATGAAGGTAGAAAATGCAATTTACTAAGGCACAAATAAAGGATTAGATCATCAATCCTTCCGATACAACTGTTTTTCTGTACACCTTGGTTGTTTGGTTGTTAGGAAGGAAAGCATTCAAGAGGAAGATAAACCCATTTATCTCACATTGAGTACACCTTGGTTGCTTTGTGACACATTAATAGGATTCACGGTCCTCATACATCTTTTTTTGGTTCTTAAATAAAAAATAAATAAAAAATTAAACCATATGAGCTAACAAAACCTGATGGAAACTGGTGATGATATTCCAGGAGAACAACTCCGTTACAGCAGCAATATAACTCCAGCTTAGAAAAAGAAACCAGGAAAAACAGAAAACACAATGCAGAAAAGAAGACAACAATTAGAGTTGCAAGAGACGAACTCTGTTTCGAAGACAAATGCCTAACCAATTCCTCACCCAATTTCCGTTACTCTCTCCCCTACCCTATAAACACGTCCTCCATGGACAATGATCACAGGACATCTCCTTTTTGTTGAGATACACATTAGCTGCTCCATATACGCACACGTATTTCGTAATTATTGGGTTTATGTTTATCTCAATGAAAAAACCCTAAAAAATAACTGTAACGTGCCTAAAGTGGCACCAAGTGGCTCCTACATCAAACAGCGTTTTCATGAGTATGAGGAAAGGGGTGTGGATGAAAGAACATATTCTACACTGAATCTAATAGCGCAATCAGTTGAAGAAGCATTCTCCGGAAAGCCAGAGCAGAAACAGAGTCAAAGTGAAATTGATAGATACAACGGCCCACAAAGCAAAATTGCAAACATTCTGACAAGAAGTTTAGATTGGAAAACCTGAAATCGCGCGGCGTCGGTGGCGACAAAGAGCACGGCGGCGGACACCGAGAGCGACGGTGGGAGGGGGTCTTAGGAAGCGTCTTAAGAACTCGAATATTTCTTGTGAGAATAAACCCAGTCATTCAATTTATCTTGATTTTAGTTTTAATTTGAATATTACTCCATCTATTTTTAATTATTACATCAAATATAATTTCTAATTAATTGTTTCAACATATATATTGAGAGTACTTGTTTTAATCTTTTATTCAATTCAAACTAAACTTAATCAAACAATGCACAAAAACTTATTATCCTTACAATTGTGTTATCAATTTCTATTTTCATAAAATAACTCATATTTAGTTTTTGCGTTGTCCAAGATAAATGTATATAATTAAAAAATTATAGTAAATTCAAAAACTTGTAAATATATATCATAATTATATATAACTAATAATATTTTAATATATAAATTATATTTAAAATCTATACTTAATACATGTAGCATCTCATATTATCTAATTTTGTATAATGCAATCTAAACTTCAAAAGTTATATATTTACAATTTAACACTCATAAAAAAGCATAGAGATTCGTGGGGACCTATTTTGATTGGACTTGATATTGGGGCTTTTTAACTTCTCATTTTTAAGGCAGATTCTTCCTGCACCTCATACCTATTTAATTTTCCGAAATTTCATTTTAAAAAATACTCCTTTACTAATGTGAAGGTTATTGTATATATTTTTATTTCTGGAATAGTTAATTTTGAAACATAAAATTTTACTTATGAAACAATCTATTTTAGAAATTAAATTTTACATAAAATTTTACTTCTGAAACAATCTATTTTAAAAATTAAATTTTATATTCTGAAAAAGACTATTTTAAGAATATGATTTGACTTTTGGATTTAAAAATAACTTTTAGAACGGATCATTTCAAAAGTCAAACAAATACATCCTATAATGTTTTTAAAATAATTTATTTCAAAAATTATTTCTGAATCGGAAAATAACTTTTAAAATAGGTCATTTAAGAAACAACAGATACACTTTCATTTTTGCTTTCAAAATAAACTATTTTGAAAATATTATAAAAGTGTATTTTTTAACTTCTGGAGTAATTCATTCGGAAAGTAAAAATAAATATGTATAACAAAAAGATAAAACAGACAGTGCATTCTTTAATAAAAGGACAATGTAAAAAAATTAAAAATAAAATATGGAGATGCAGGAAGAAACTATGAAAGTGCAGCAATAAGCTCTTCATTTTAAGACTTTTTCTTCGTATACTCCCATAATTTTTTTCATGCACCTACGTGGAGCATTGAAAAAGCATAAATTGTTTATGATTTAAATATTTGGATTGCTTATAACTTAGAATATATCCCTCAATTTATGCATACGCTTCACATAATATACTTTGGATCTATAAATACATTTTGAATTTGAAAATTTCACAATCCACAAATTACTTTTAGATTCATAAATATATTTTATACTTTCAACTTATGTAATTTAAAATATATTTTCACATTATATAATCTGAAAATGTATTTTATTTAATAAAACTTATAATATATTTACATCTTATATAGTATATATTACAACTTTTATTTAAAAAATACATTATAGATTATCCAATTTAGAAAATAATTATAGATTGTTTAATTGATAATATATTTTTAAATTCTGAATTACAATATTTATAATAATTTTTTAAATTATATAATTTGAGATGTTTTTGACTTTTTAAATTACACTATCTCGGTGTGTTTTGATGAACCAATTTGAGAAGATTTACTGTTTAAGAAGATGAACTTGAGTGGATGAAGATTGTTTGTTTGGTTGACCTAATTTAGAAGGATGGATAAAGGGGAGATTTGCATGATGGAATCTTGTTCATGTGAAGAGATTTGAAGAGATGAAATTGAAAATTACAATAAATGAGGTGGAAATTAGGAAATACCCTTATACCTGGGTGATGACTTTGAAATACAATAAATATTGCAAAGAGTATTTTGAAGTATTGGTACATGACTAAAACAAAAGGTATTTAATAAAAAAAAATATAAAATATTATTTATATTTTTACTAATCATTATTTTAAGAACAGTTAATTACAAAAAAGATTAAAAGTAAAAAAATATCAAATATAACATTTAATGGTAATTATATATATATATATATATATATGTTAATAAGAATATTTAATTTTTAATAATTACTTTTAACTGAATGTTATCTATTAATATTATTTATTTCAAATTTAAGTACACCTTTCATTTGTTTTAGTTGTTTTAAATAGACAGTTTATATACTTTTTATTATAACTTATTAATATTTTTATAGAAATAAAATAACAATTTAAAAAATTCGTATTTAATCTCTTAAAAATATAGTAAAAAACCATTTAACTTTTTAAGTAAGAGAATTAATAAAAAGTTTTAGAAAACATTTACAATTATTATTAACATGTATTAGTATCCAAGAAATATAAATTGAAAACTATGTTTATTTAGACTAATAATTTTAAAAGTTTCAATTTAAGTAAAATGTAAAAATAATTTATACTTACAAAAACAACAGTAAATTTCAATAAAAAAAGTAGTTTAGATTCTAGGAATTTTTGTTTTTAGGAATTTCAATTAATTATGATTTAGACTAAATTGTATATTTTAATAGAATAATAAATTTGTGATTTTATTGCATTATTTATGATTTATGTTTAATTTTAAATAACTTAGAAAAGATGTTTTAAATAATTTTAGTAATGTTTTTTTTATATTAAAATCAATTTAATCTAATTCATTTTAATTTTTTACCTTCTTATTATTTCACAAAGGTTAATTAGTAATTTCATAAATATATTAATTAAAAAAATAAAAATAAATCTATAACATCTATCAAATCATTCCTAAACTTTCATCATTCCCAAACTTTCATAACTAATCCCCTCAAATCCCTTCAAATCTTTTCATCCATCTATTAATCCAAACAACTTTTTCATCCACATACAATCCACTCAAATCCCTTTAAATTCATTTATCAAATCCACTCCCTCAACCAAACAAAGCCTTAGTACTTGCTCATCTTGCACAGTGTGACCATTAACTCTTGCTCATGAACTAACAAGCTGTTTTGGAGTTTATCTATAATTATGATGTCTAAATAATGTGATTCTTTAATAAAGCACACTACATAATTGTCCCTTGAGGTCAGTGAGTTAAAAATATTTTCAATGAGATTAAAATCATATACTGTGTACATCCTCATCTTATTTGCAATTGTGCAACTGTGAGAGTTAAAGCAAATTCATTAACTAATTTTTAGTTCTTTGTCTATATAATCTTCAAGAAGAGCTTAAAGTTGTACTTACTTTACTCTAACAATGCCATGATACCTTTGTTTTAAAGGATCTCATATCTCTTTGGATGTTTCTTTCTTCAATATTATTTTAAGCATAACTCATTAATTGCTTGAAATAAATACTTTTTTTACTTTTAGATCTTTCAAATTCAACTCCTCCATAGTCTTTTTTTCTTTTTCTGTTAACATGTTTAGGAAGATCTATAAGATTTCAATATTATTTCCACTTTAAGAAGTTCTCAATTAGAATTGTCCAATAATTATAATAGTGATTCAATTTTGAAATTACAGGTTGCACAAAATTACTATTGGTAATGATGATTGAAGTCTACTGAGTAAATCTTAGCTCTCTTGATATATTGTTAACTAAAAAATAGGATAAAAATATGACTGAGTCCTTCTTATTATTTATGTAAAAAAGGAAAGTTTATAGACTTAACTCTTCGACGAAATCCCTAAAAAATAATCAAGTAACCCATGTCTACCAATAACTAAAACAAATAAAATAAAAGCATATAATTCAAAAAGATTTTCTAAACTAAAAATCTTTGACTCAGTCAACACTTGTTCTAAGGATGTTTGTTGGAAGTGATAAGTTATATATTTTGTTTGTGAATATTGAGTTTTTGGTTGAAATATTTCTTTTCATAGAAAATAATCTAAATAATATATCATAAATGATTTTAATTTGATTAAAGTAAACAAATTTGTTTCCATTAACTTAACCAAGACGAAAAAATGCCACTGATAAAGTACTTTTGACATAACTTGCAAGGTTCTTCGTATTCTCCAAGTAACCCTACTGTCTATGCGCATTTATTGAGACTCTTCCATAACAGACATTCAATGCACAAGTGCCTTTTGCTTCAATAGTTTTTTTTGTATTGAAATTGAATTGAGCAGGTTTGAATTGAATGCAGTCACAGAAGGTAATAGTGGAATGAGAGTCCCCAAGCACGCTATCATCACTTAAAGCAGGTAGGTTTTGTTTTAGAGTTTCATATTATATTATATGCGTTTTGAGTTGGACTTTGGTTTCATCATCAACCAGCATTGACAAAACACTGCTCCTTTTCTCCTTCCAAGAAGAGTTATTTATTAGTTTCTTGAAGGACATTGTCCTCTTCAGGTTTGTTGTGTTTGTAACTGGTTAGTAGTTCTCGAAAACATGAAGGTTTCTGGCCTCTTTGCTTTGCTTTTGGTAGTTGGAGCAACTATGATGTTCTTTAACATCTTAGGTGGTATGTATATTCTTTCCTTTATTACAACTTGTTGCTACCCTTTTTGTTTCATTTGAGAAAATTGCTTAGATCTCTTCCAATAATGCAAATCCTCAATGAATCGGTCAAGTGGTTTCTTATTATCTCCATGTAAGACAAGCTCATAGGTTAAAAGATCACAAATGGGGTGTTTTGAGTTTTGTGTTTAAACTAAATGTGTTTCTTCCCTTTGATCAAATTTTATTTATTTTCCTTTTGCATGCATGCAGTGGCAGTTTCCAGTCCACAAACTTTTGGGAAAAAATGTTGTTCTTTGTTTTCTCCTTTTGTGTATGTTTTTCTGTAGTTGACAAACAGTTTTTGTTATTATTCTGTTATTGTTTTCTCACAGCCAACATGAGCCACAAAGTTGAGACTTGAGACAGTTTTAGTAGTTCAGCCGAAAAAATTGAAGGAGTGATTCATGATTTGAGATAGCATGGTGAAATCTATTTTAAAACTTTTCGAGTTCCACCAGAAAGGCAGCATATACACTTATAGTTGTCATTTATATGATTAGTATAAGCATTTTTAGATAACAAAAATAAAATGGAAAAAATGAAAAAAAAAAAAAACTTAACTTTAACTTGTAACTCATGTATAAATTAACAATTATTTTTAATAAAACTTTATTTTTAACTATAAATTTATTTTATTTTTCTAAAAATGTTTATCTAGAATTTCTTTTGTTTCTGGAGAGATTTAGTCTAAAAATTAAATTTACCCAGTTAACAGTTAATAACTAGTTAGTAAAGGAGACTGAAGAATGAGTTCCTCTTAACTTCATCTGCATTTGCTAATGCGTATGGAACTATAACTCAATCAAAATATTGCAATATCTGCTCTAATTGCACATACCCTTTTTTAATGTTCTTCTTTATATCATTCCTGAAGAATTTGACTAAGGAGATCGAGGCAATTTTCTTAGGTATTATATATTGTTTAGATTATTAACAACGTGATGCCTCTAACACTTTTTCAATAACATCTCAGATTTGATTGAAATCAACAGTGGTGATAAAGCCACAGGGATTGCAGTAAGCAGGAAACTGAAGGTATGAATGTGCTTTACAATCCTTGGACTTGACCATGCTGGTTAAAGCAATCAAAACCTTGTAAGATGAAGTTTACTAGTTGATAATATAAAACTTTTTACACTAACAGAATGCATGAAATTTTAAACTCTTGGCAACTTATTTTAGTTTCAGATGAATTGTATCTTACGAGTGTTTTGCTTTGAAATTTTAGGAAAGTGGGAATAGTACTGAAAGTGGCATTCACAACATGGGTGATATGGGTGAAGTGCCTCTGACTGATTACTATGATGTTCATCCAGTGCCAACTTCATCAATGGTCTTAGAACCTGAACCAATTCAGTATGGAAGCCCTCTCAATCCATACATTCCAAAACTTCCACCTCCTGATCCTCCTAAACCTGGAGATTCTGACTAACTTGCTGCTGTTTTGGAGAATGTTAGTAGATACTATGATCAGAAGAGGAATCTATCACACTCTTTTAACATATTTCTTTCGATGGGGAAACAAGAAATTGTTCAAAGTAATGTGTTGGTAGCATTGCTCATGCTGAAAATTAGGACGTAGGATTTGTTATCGCAGGTTGTTTGGTGACTCTTTTTGTGATATCACGCTGAAAATTAGGTTCATGAGGATCCCTATTTCTGTTGGTTTGTGCTTGTGCAACTTCAGTATGTTTATTTTTCTTTTTCTGTCTATCCTTCTTACTTCTTCTTACTTATGAAGTTTGAATTTATTTTTGTTGATCATAGATTTTTGTTATTACCACTGCAATTGAATAAATTTTCAAAACGGAAGATAAAACTAGCGAAAGAAAAATCAAGTTTATTGGACAGAACTTATAACGCTGGAAGTTTCAGTGGTCGAGATTCTATTTTAACATCAAATTCTTAGTATTTGTCTGAGATACCGATATTGATTAGAGATAAGGAATTTAAATAACATATAAGTGATATAAGTTAGTTTAAACTTCAATTTACAAGTTATTTTTATAAGATTAAGTTAAAATTAAAGTTTATTTTTTTAAAATAGTATGACAGTTTATTTTAATAAAATTTGTCCCATACAAATATGGAAGAGTTTGAATGTGAGTAAGTGTGTTAAAGCTGGTTGGAAATTCCATGTCTACTAGAGAGATAAGGTCTCTTAATAATTTATAAATAGATGTAAATTTTACAGTTTTGTAAGATTGAATTAGGTTTAAATTCATTTCTTGATATAGTAATAGAGTCTAGACGACTTCTTCCTCCCTCCATGCCTTCTTCCTACACCTCCATTAATTTTTAAAATTCTTAAAATAACCTTAAGTAAAGTATACAATGATTCAATTATCCTCACATAACCTATACCTCCATACCTTTATTTCACCCCACACCTCCACTATATGTGTTACGCACATAGTGAAGAAAGATTAAGCTAAACTTATATTATGGATTATTCAAATACAGAAAGTAATTTATTTAGATACAAAGTTAAAACTCATCTCACCCAAACTTACCCCTTTCCTCACTTTTATTTTCTCTTTTCCAAAACCTATTCATCATTCTTATTAAGGGTAATATAGTCTTTTTCAAATGAATATTTTGAAATTTTAAAATTTATAAAAATCATAAAGAAATTGTCAAGAGTTTATCTTAATAAAATTGTTAAATTTATAAAATTATCTACTATCAAATCATTCTTATATAAGTTTCATGTAAAGTTAAAGAGTCTCAACGTAAGAATATTGCAATCTCACATATGTGGTAGCAATGATACCATTATAATTTGATACTACAAATTCATTTAGCCTATAATAATGAATAGTAAAACTATATATCGGAACTTTCTCATATTTCATCACTAAATTTTTTGGTGGGTTCTTTGAATTTTTTTAGTGACTTTGTTTCATTGAATGTTTCTTCTTTATTTGCGGTGGTGGATTGAGTAGGCATCATAACAACTGCCATATTTAAAGAACATGACAGTTGCCGTACAAATTCAATGCTTCCAAGAAGAATTTTACAGAAAGCTTGGTCTTTGATTTACAGAAAAATTAAAATACACGGTAAGAACAATTTAAGCTATTTGAACTCTTGGAATGTAAGTTCATCCAATATATTTTCTGCTAATTACCCATTTGTCTAAACCATAAACCAAAATCATATTCACAGGGAATCAATGACTGTTCACAGATCACGACATATGGTCCTGAGATCACCAAGAACAAGAAGTGGTCCCTTTCTTCATTAGTCAACTCTACGTTTTACCATGCATATATGAATCTATTTGAACATAGAGGGAAGCAGTCAAAGAATATATCTATTTCCCAAATTTATATGTAGTTACCTCATAGTTTTTTTTTTCTAATTTGATAGAGTATTTCTTTTATATTTTACTATCAAATATATATTTTATTTAGAAACAGAATTTAGTTTAAATAATGTATTTCTGTCAAACTTATATTCTAATATGAATAAATAAATATTTTGAGATCCATATTTCAACAATGAACTCTAATCTAATTAAAGTATGATAATATATAATTGAAGATTTTATGTTACTAAATTTTACTCAAACATCTATTCGTAAACTTAAATATTTTTGAATGGGAATAAAGAATGAACTAGAACATAAAAGGCATTTAAGGACAACCTTTATTGCTAAATAAGTTAATTAAATTATTTATTTGACAAAATTAATCTTTAGTCCATACTGGTTAGTGAATATATAATTTTGGTTCCTATCTAAACTTGGTGCATCTGAACTTTTAGAATTTTAAAATTAAACAATCATGATACGCATTTTCCAATTTCTAATAGAAGTTGTTGATTGCCCATCAATGATAATTCAACTTTTTAGGAAAACTAATTATAATAATATTTGTTACTTATTTATATAAAATACTAATATTGGTTGATGTGCCCATCAATGATAATAATATTTGTTATTGATTTATGTAAAATACTAATATTTGTGTTTGTTGGAAGAAGGAGAATTCGAGAGGGTAAACATAGGAGAGATTTCACAATCATGAGACAAAAGCTAATTTTTATAAAGAAATGACATCACTTTCAATCCAAAACCTTTAAGACATTGGGTTTGCAGGTCTTATTTCTTATATCTTGCTTAACTTTCTCATTCTTATCTAATGTAGAACTTAGACTCACACTTGAAAATCTAACTGTGTTTAATTATAAATCTTAAAGATTGTTATAAAAAATATGTTAGCCTTTTCTTTTTATTACTAAGTGGATGATATATATTTTTGGATTAAAATTTCTCAATTTTAAAAACTTAGAGGAGCAAATCTGTATTTTGGCATTTAACCATATACATATCATCCCTACTTATAAAGTTGTTAATCACATGTTATTGTTGTCGTTTTTGTGTTAATGAATATCAAATGGAGTAATTAAGTTTGTTGGGCTTTTGAGTTGGTGTTAGCTTTTATGCTTCATTGTGTTTTAAGTAGTTGCCATCAAATTATTTTGGTATTTAGCCTTTATCTATGTTATTTTCCTACTTTTCAAAAGTTGTTAATCATATATAATTTAGGTTTCTTCTTTCGTGTGGACGGAGAAGTATTTTAGAAATGGAGTAATTAAGTTTGTTGGATTTTGACTTGATATTAGCTTTTATGTTTAATTAATAATTACAAAAGACAAACTTAAGAAAATGATAACCTAGTTTATCTTCAATGTACATTTTTTTAGTATGAGATTTTATTTGATTTTATTTTATTATATCATATCATTGTTTAAGATTTTACAATTATTACTTTATTATAAGAGTCTTATAAAATTTGTATTTTAATTAAATTTTATTTATATTTTAACTTTTCAACTTAAAAGTTAATTTTTATTTTTATTATCTGAAATCTTAATATTAAGTCATTTAAATAAAAACTATTGTATAATGTCTTATGACATGCATTAGAAATATATATAACCCATATATATATATACATATATATATATATATATAACCCATATTTTGATATTCCAGAATTTATTATAAAGATTAAAAACATGTTTGTTTAAAGATGGCCAGATGTAATAAATAAAAAAATAGTGCCATCACAGATGATAACGAATCTGCTAAATATAATTAAACATAATATTTGTTATTTTCTTACAAGTAAACTTATAATTAGTAAATATGATATTAATTATGATAGTGTTTTTCAATTAACTGTACTGTCGTAACATTCCCTTCCAACTTGGGTAGTAAGTAAAAAAAAGAAGTGGCCTATGAACATCTTTAATGGTAAGTTTTTCAAATTTTTTTAATTAAAAAAATCTACTTTAAGATATGTATTTCCTAAAACTGAAAATAATTTTTTTTAAACTCGTATTAAAATGTTCTTGCATACTAACGAATGTTATTTAACGCGTGAATGAAAAAAAATATGCGCTAAATGACAAAAAAAATATTATTGTAAGAGTAAAAAGATGTTCCGGAAACTATTTATGTTAGGATTGTTAAATGACTTTATTTTTTTCGATAAAATCTCGTTTTCTTTTTTATACATGTTGTTAATTAGAAATTGAATATTTTGACTTCGTATTTAAAAATGGAAATAATAACACATTTAGATGTAGTAGGGGATACAATGACAAAAGAACTTTATATCATGAAATATGAACTATGAGTTTTTCTTCGACTTCACATAATGTGTTATTATTTAAATTTGTTTGGAACTCTTATTTTTATATAAGTGAACTCTTATATAAATTTAACCATAAAGCTCAAGTGACTGATGTTTGTATTAACATTGAATATGAATAGGAGTTATACTCATATTCGTAATAATCAATTCATTAAATAGAAAGAACTGTTAATTCTCTTTATTGCATATGACATTACGAGACCATTAGGAAACACTCATCGAAGCATGCATATAAAAAAAAAAGTTTTGTTTTCTGAAAATGAATAGAGGATTGGGAAGTGTGAAGAGAATTGATAGGGAAGTGTGCAGAGTAATAATGTGAAGTTTAAATGAAAGAGGACAGCATAGAAGTTTCGTTTTCATTCAGTGTTGTGCCTGTTGAGATTTTATTGCTGTTGTTGGAGATGTAAGGAGAGGACTCAAGTTCATCAGTGATCACCCTTTAATGCACACACTGAACGTTGCAGTGGAATTGCACGTTTCATCACAGAGAAGCAGCTTTACAAAAATGTTTAATAATAAAATATTGCTTTCCGCGTTCTGAGATGGACTTTGGTTTCATCAACCACCACTGACCAAACCCTTCTCTTTTCCTTCTTCTTCTTCTTCAAAGAAGGTTGTCAGTATTCCACTTCAGGTTATTCTGTTGGTAAACCCTTCAGCAGTACTTGACAACATGAAGGTTTTTGGCTTCTTTGCTTTGCTCTTGGTGGTTGGAGCAACCGTGATGTTCTTTAACATTTTAATTCCTACCAGTGCCTCTTGGAGACCTGGTATATTAGCTTGTTTCCTTTATTACTACTTGTTGCAACTCTTTATTTCATTTGAGAAAATTAGTTAGATCTCTTCCAATAATGCAAAATCTTCAATTTCTTTGTCAAGTGTTTTGTTGTTATCACCATGTAAGACAAGCACATCGGTTAAAACACACATGGGGTGTTTTGAATTTTGTGTTTGAACTAGCTAGTTATGTTTCTTCCCTTTCATCATTTTTTTTTCTTTTTTTAGTTTGGATATCTTTAAAGAGATAAGGGTATGCATGCATTAGTGATGGCAGCTTCCAATCCACAAACTCTTTGAAAAAATCTCTCTTTTTTTCCTTTTGTGTACTTTTTTTTTTTTTTCAGTAGACAAACTGTTTTTGCTGTTATTCTGTTGATTGTTTTCTCACTACCAACATGAGTCACTAAGTTGAGACTTGGGACAACTTGGTAGTGTTGTCCCCAAGCATCGAGTCCTAGAATTGTAGGAGTAATTCATGATTTCACATAGGTGAAATCCATTTTTAAAGTTATCAATTTCCATTTGTTTAAAAGTTTCTTCTATTATTTTTTCTAATCTTTTTAATTAAAAATGTTAGTAGGGAAACTGACTCAGAACCCTAGTAAATTTAATCCAAAAATTGAATTGATTGAGTTAATATGTTAGTGCTCATACTAGTTAGAAAGAGACACTAATATTAGGTTCCTCTTAACTTCATCTGCATTTGATAATGTATGTGGCAATATAATTCAATCAAAATATTGCATGCATAGAGATCATTTTGAGTAGGGACTAATCTTGGATATTATATTGTTAACAACTTAATGCCTCTATGTATAACCTCACATTTATAATACCATCTCAGATTTGATCAAGACCAACTATTGTGATAAAGCCACACTGCATGCAGTAAGCAGGAAACTGAAGGTATGAATGCTTTCTGGCCCTTGACTTTTATGGTTAAAGAAGTCAAAACCTACTTATAATTTGATGTTAATTTTAACTACCTTGAAAGTAATACCTAAGATGAATTTTACTTGTTGACAATGTAAAACTTTCTACACTAACAAAATGCATAATTAAACTCTTACAGTTGTATCTTGTAAGTATCCCCTTTGAAATTTCAGGAAAATGAGAACAATATTGAAAGTGGCATTAACAACAATAGTGATGATAGTCAAGTGCCTCTGACTGATTACTATTCCATTGATCCACCAAGTTCTAAAACAAAGGCCTCTTTGTTATATCCTGGACCTATTGAGCATGGAAGCCCTGTCAATCCATACATCCCAAAACCTTCACCTCCTGATCATCCTCCTAAACCTGGAGATAAACCTGGAGATTCTGACTAACTTTCTGCTCTCTTGAAGCATGCTAGTAGATACTGTGCTCAGAAGAGGAACGCTATTAACACTCTGTTTAACATATTTTTTATGTGGAAATAAGAAATTGTAGAAAAGTATGTGTTGGTAGCATTGCTCATGCTGAAAACAAAGATAGAGGACTTGTTGTCACACGTTGTTTAGTCAGTTCTTCGTGCATTAGGTTGTGCTTATGTGCTGTGTGCCAGACAGTAATCCGAGTTTTCCCATGTGTTAGTTCTGAAAAAAGTTGTGCCTTTGAGCATCCTATGTATTGGTCAATGTGTACTTGTAATGTTTTCCCATCTGGATTTCTGTTTTTGTTAGTTTGTGTTTGTGCAACTTCAGTAGGATTATCCTTCTTATGTGATATGAATTTACTTTTTGATCATATAAATTCTTTGTTATAAAATTGAATGCATGATGCTTGTATCTCATGGAAATTGAGGTAGATTGTCCCAAAATTAATGGAATCAATATATACTTTAAAACTGGCCAATATATATATATATATAGCCAACCTTTACCCTTTTGATGACCATTACTTTTAACTGGAATTTCATCATCATGTGACAGCTATTAGCTTTGGTCGTTTTTTCTTATATTTTGCACCAGAATATCTAGTTGGCAAGAGTTAATGTGACTCTAATAAAATTTTTCGAAAATATAAATTTTATATTCTGGAAAAGATTTCCCGAAATGTACTTTCAAAAAACATTTCTAAAATATATTTTTACTGAAAGGGTATTTTGAGGATTTTATAAGAATGATGGGGTGCTGGCCAAAAGTCTTGGGGTGCAGGAAGTTTATGCCTTATTATCGATCAATATCGAAGTTGTAGACAATCAAAAAATTAGCTAATAAAAACACTTTTATCTCTGGATAAAGAGACACAACTCTTAATTTGTAATTACAGTTTAAAAATTGCCAATGAATTATATAGTATCTATACTAGTGACAATACATTTTTTTTTGTAAGTTTTACTTTTTTTTTAATATAAACAATTTTTTTATAAATCTATTTTTTATGAAATGATAATATTTTGACACTACTATTCATTTTTGATACAATTTAATATTAATATACAGGATAATGATATTTTGATACCGATATTCATTTTTGACACAATTTAACATTAATATATATTATTATTTTATTTAATATTTTATTAACAAAATATAATGTTAAATAGATGTATAATATGATCAGTTGTGTCGAACTAGTATTTTTCTTTTTTATGTACTCAAATAACCATGTCAAACCCACATTATAAAACAAAATATGCAGATGTTTCTAGTCATATTCAAAATTAAAATAAATATTTATAGTGATTGAATTGAAACGCTCAACAAATACACCTCCTAGTCCATCTATGAATCAATATATAATTAAAAGCTCCAAGTTAGTTTAAATTTGTCAAATAAAGCAAAATTAGTACTGACCAAAGCCTAGCCAGTAATGGCTTGACTTGCAAGCTGAAAAGAAAAAAAAAAATAATGACTCAGCAAGATACAGAAGAAAGAAAAATGGTACTTCATAGATCGAAATTGACAATTTAGAAAATATAGAACATCTCCAAAATCACTATTAGTAAAGGCATACCTAAAGGAAATCCTGGGTAGATTCAAGCTTCCTTCCTAGTTATCCTGCAAGTGAACAAAAGGTAAGAGTTAGTGCCAAGGCCATTGTCCTTGAGAAAAAAAACGGTGTATAATAAAAGCAAGGATCAATATAAATAGCATATAAAACAAATTAGACTTCATAAACTGGAAATGATTTAAAGGGAGCAACAAATGCCAAATTTTACAACAGGCATACTAACATAAGGCTTGGTAAGTTTACCTGAAACAATATATTCCCAGGGCATTGGTAATTTCATGAATGACTGATGTGGCAAAATGCAAGTAAAGTGTCACTGTGTTCATAGAAACAGAGTACTTAAGAAAAACAAATAGAATCATAGGGATAAGGTGTACACAAATTATATATTTACTCAACCTCAAGTGTTAGCCAAAACAAAATTCAACTCAAGAACAATACAGCAATGCTGATGTATCAATTTCACATGTTCGTAATAGTTTGTTAATACTTGATAGTAGTTTCTTAGTGAGATGAGCTTCTTTACTTTACAAGCAAAATAATAAAAGCCATAATCATGAATAAGACCCAACTCTTTTTGGTAATTTAAAAATGTATTTTTGCATTGGGAATATCTGAGGGTTTTGGAGATAGATATATGATATGATAAAAAGATAGAGAGAAATAACAAGTTTCTTCTGAGTTGTAGGCACTACTTCAGTTGTCAATATATAACTACTAATTCACTTTCCTAACGCCTAATAAAAATGAGAAGTGTGTGTCAATATATCAATACTCATTCACTTTCCTAACTCCTAAGAAAAATGAGAAGTCAGTTGTACCTGAAAATGCACAGTAACCAAGAAGAACTAGTCTCTCATCTAATAAAGGAACCCTGCAAAAATATATATAAATGAGTTTTAGTATAAGAAACAAACGAATATGAAAAGCATCTACTAACGAAATTCAAAATGAAAAATCACAGTACATACCCATCATTCAGCCTTGATGCAAGTACATTAGCAATGGCCAATGGGAGATACACGAGGGACTGAACAAGATAAATAATGCTTATATCAATTATCTTAGTGTAATAAAAATAATAACAATCAACCACTGAAATGGAATCATCTAAGTGTTTTCTAGCATGTTTTTTGTCATTCCACCATTGATAAAAATGACCATTAAGATTAATCTCTAAACAATTAATATTATTGTTGTTATACCACTGAATACATGCTAGACAATCTAAAAATTTAATATGAAAATTCATTCTAGAAATTTTCCTTTGAAAAATGCGTGAATTGAATATTTATTGTTTGAAAGGATTTTTCTTCGAATTTTGTTCTTAAATGCTTCAAAGAAAACATCATTGATATGTTTGATAAAGTTTTCCAGTTTTCAACAGATTGAGTTTTCAAAAGCCTAAGCTACTGCTATTGAGCTTCAGCTCAACTATGTTAATAGATCAAAGTTTGATGACTGAGTACCAAACTCAAAACTTAGAAGATAAAGATTTTCATTGAATAAGAAGGCATTGTTATGCATCAATATTTGATGTCTAGAAACTAAAATTACTCTAATGCCACAAGAAAAATATCATTCCAAATATTATAAAATAGTTTTGGAGGCAAGCAACGACTACTTCCCTTCATCAAAAAATCCTGTTAATTTGAACATTATACACATTTACAGACTACTATCGAAGAAAAAGAGTGTACTTGAAAAAAAAAAACATCTAACATCCATCCCTAGCCATCATTGTGTATAATGCGGAGAATAGCCACATTAAGCATCTTAATAAACTAATTCAGGACATGTAAACATACCATGCACATCCCAGTTTTTAGACCCTTAGGTTCGTCACATAAATGAGCCAAAATCATTCTCCCCTGCAAAATTAAGCTTCCCTCATAAAAATCAATAATATATGGAGTTGTATATAAAAGGAGACTAGCAGCAATATATGTAAAAGGTTCTAGAACAGACTGCAAGAAGATGAAATTTGAGCTTATTAAGAACAATTTTGTTTCAAAAAATGATTTGTGTTGTAAATATGGGATTATTAGGATAAAAACATTCTAATATCTCTATAGTAATTAGCAAAAATATCTTTACAATCTATACATTCATTTCAGCAGATTTGATTTCCTTTTTCAAGAGAATGTGATTGTTAGGAGCTAAGAATGTAATTATTATGACTGTAACTAATAAAATATTTCTTGTCTCCCCCTTGTTATTCAATTTGGTATCAAATCTCCCAGCCTTGGGGGCTCTATGTAATAAAATATTTAATAAGCCCCCATAACCAAATCAATTAACATTACATATTGTCGAATATCTAGTCCTACACAAATTCTACAAAGAGCCATCAGCCAAGAATAATTACAGTAAAAGCTAAAATGCGCACCAAAGAAAGTAAGGCATAAAAAAGCCTTAATGGCACTATAAAAATTGAAAAGAGAAAAAAAAAAAAAAAAAAAAAAAGAAGCCAATAATTTTTCAAATCTAAACATAACTGTCATACCACAAGGTATCCGAAAGTAAGTCCTGTCCCAATAACAACTAAATGTGGATATCTCCCCATGATGTCTGATGGTGACAAATAATCCCTGCACCAAAAATCACTCAAGTGCTTATAAGAAGTAAAGAATAATAGAATAATATGTGTATCTTTCAAACAAACTGGGTACAAAATTGATGCCTCTTGAGTTGAGTTTATACCACATAAGCACTCCTCCCACAAGTACAACAAATGGGTAAAGCTGCCCAAGAACGAACACATTAATAAAGCATCCAGATTTTAGAGAAAGAATATCATACGGAAAAATATATTACCATTGCCAATGCAAGTGGCATGCTTCCATTCCTTGCTTTCACAACCTTGTAAACATTAGTAACACTGTATGGAACAAAAAAAAATAATGTTTAAGCTAAGTAAAACAGCCTACAGAAATACAAAAATCATTCTGTACTTAAATTGGTGTAAAATTTTAGCCTATATCATATACGCAGATATTTGTAGGCTGACTTTTATCAGAATCTAGAATGATTTAAGGCATTGAATTATAAATACTCTAAATAACACCAAATGAACATAACAAGAAAGAAGAATGTCATAATACTAAACATGTCTTGAGATTATAGGGTTTAAGGAAGTTAAAACTGAATAGATTAATATGGAGAAATATATTGTGGTACAAGGCACTTGACCTTATTCCTCCTATGATAAACCTTTTGTACCCGGATTGAACGAAATCATTGATGCTAAAATACCCAGTGGAAGAATAATAGTGACCTTTAGTATGTTCATCAATGACGGTGATTACGAATAAAGTGTTTTAGCATAGAGTGTTTGGATAAAATTACGGTGAATACGAATAGAGAACATGAAAGGTCAATCGGTGGTGACAGTAACTACTAACTTGGCCAGAAGCTTTTTCATGTATCAACTGAGGGCATGTTTTGGATGGGTTTTAGTACTAAGTTTGAAAAAATTACAGGAATGTAAAGCACTGGTTTGATGTATTATAATCCCATAAAAAATGTAAAGCACTGGTCCCTATTTATAGTAGTAGCACTAGACTTTAAAATTAAAAATCAACAAACAAAGATCATCTAAGAAACTATTTAATATTCTAAAAGATACAATGTAAGGCAGTTATTTTCTATATTCCAACTACTTCAATCTCAGTTTCAGTCCATCATCAATGCTGATCATAAGTAGTGACAAAATAACTACCAAATGGTATATAGTTCAACATAAAAGATAATATCTGAGATATCATAGTTGGAAAAAAATGAACAAATTTTGGACCAAGAAGAAGGGAGTATTGCACATGCTAAACAATGTTGAACCTTAATAATTTTATCTTATACATACTTGCATGTGACTGTCGGCGTAACACCAAAAGCTATCATTAAAAACAATATAGCTTTGAATGTTGGGATTCCTGAAATGCAGAAAACAAAAATAAAAATCATGTTACTTATCCAAAACATCAACGTTATATAAACCAACAATCTTTATTACAAGGAGCTATACTGGACAAGCAAATGGAACCCACTTTATGCTATTTGAACCATACAACCTTAACTTTATTATTCCATATTTATTAGACAAGTATTCCACAAGAATAGATATAATTTTGATTGGCTACCTTCTTATGTCATTTTCAATTGATATGTTTGTATTATTAATCAAAAAATCCACTTTATTTTCAATTTGTTTCTTGTTTCTAAGAATTTGTAGAGGAGATGGAGAAACAAGATTTTGTTGTTTTCACCAATTCCTTAGCAATCCCCTGAAAGTAGAAAACAAATTGAAAACAAGTAAGCAATATTTTAGTAGTAATAAAAACATATCAACTGAAAATGTAAACTAAAAAACAGAGCTGCACCCCATGTACTCTTAAGTCATAAGTCTTAAAATCTATAGCTAAAAGACTGATAGGTAACATTGATATTTTTCCCCCATTCCCTAGGTAAGAAGAGTGCATTTATATGACCAAAAAACATGTCATCAACTAAATTATAACCTACAAGTGTCATCATCACATTTTAAGAAATTCAAGCTATAAACTAATTATTATAAATATTATTTTTAATATTCTAGGACCATCCTATAAAATCTTTGACCCATTTTCCTTTCTTCTTCGAAGTGTCTCTAGACTCATTGTATATGAGATATATTTTGAAAATAACAGGATACAATACATTACATATACGTATTTAAAATGTATAAAAAATCCTAAAACATAGTAAATATGTAATTGCAATTGTGTGGATCCAAATTAAGTTCACATTGCTTATTGTCAAAATAGAAAATTATAAATTATTGGCATCATAAGAGTATCATGCTTCATAGATTGCACACCTCATCAATGAGTACGGTAAAGTATCCTAGAGTAGTATCGGTGCATCATATCTACCAATATAATCTTACTTACAGCATAGATTCTCACTACTTAAGAAAAAAAAAAAGATGATGCCCAAAAAACTTAATGAGCATTGAAGACTTCAACTAAAGAGTGAAAAAAAATTGGCCATCCAGACTACACATTGAAGAACATAATCTGATAGCAAAGGACTTACCTTCTTAAAGCCAAAAACTATATCCATTAACGGTATATCAACAATAATATATGCAATAGGGCAAACTTAAAGAGTCTGGTTAGGCCAATGCAAATGATTTATGCACTTTGGAAAATATGTTCCTTATGCCTATTTACCCAACTCCCAAGCTCATATAACACAAGTAATCATCTGAGCTGACAAGGACATCTTGCCATCTGGTATCCAGTGAACATGCAGAATTAAAAGTTTGACTGAAAATGAGACCATATTGCAGTAAATTTAAAATTGTTTCATGTAAGAGACAATCAAATGTATAAAAAGTTCTCTCCAAATGAATGAAAAGCCTTAAGCAAAGGAAATACCGAAAATACATTTTAGACATTACGTATGAAACTTGGAACAGGTATAACAACTACCACAAATAGCAACAGAGACAACCTTTTGGTCCAAAACAGAAAGAATACTATATAATGATGTCTTACCCTCAAGATAAGGAAGCCAACTTAAAAATGGCAAAGACTTTCTAAATGGCTGAGCCCACCACTCAGCACCTGTAAATAAAAGATAATAATAATAAAATAATAATAACGACAACATACACAGGATTCTTATCAAAGTCAGTAGCTGTGTGTGTAAACACAACAAAAGTCATACCAACGATAGCAGTGAAAAAGTGACAGATGTATATTATCATAAGACCCTCCGTAGGCCCATTTACAACGGGCAGTATAAGTGTATTGGTGAAATAGCTGCATCCAAAACAACACTTAAAAGAAATCAATATTCCTAGTCTATCCAACACCATATATGCAATATGGTATTAAAATACATAATCATGCCATATTTCCAAATTTATGATTTCACACAAGGGAAGATGCCAGCATAAGAATAAGAAATCTTTCATTATAATACAAGAATACAAACAGGACATTGCAACATACAACAATATTATATAACATATCATCTATCATATATTAATCGAACATGAAAACTTACTGCTCCCAGGTTGCACCATAAAATGTAATTGCAGATATTAACCACCACCAGAAAGTACCTCTTCCACACATGGCTGTGCTCCCAAAAGCCAATGATTCAAACTGAAAACAAGTTATCATACACGACAGTCTTTAATCTCTTCAAATCACTTAAGAGAAATATCCAAAGTAAAGAGACATACTGTACAAGCAAGTGCATCACACCCTGCAATTGAAGTTGAAAATATCTTCATTAATAACAAAAAGGTAAGCATAATGAAAAACAATCGAGTGAAAAATATAAGCAAGAAAATCACCATGATCAAAGAGCTCCCCCAATGGGCTTGAGGAATTTGTTCGTCTAGCTTGCTTCCCATCAACAGCATCAAATGTCTAGAGCACACACACACAAACATATAAGAAAACAATAAATAAAATAATTAAAGCAAATAATGGAAACTTGGCCATGTAGTAAAGATCTTCCATGGATAAACCATATGAATTTGTTTAGCTGTCATGACATAAACTGCTCAAGGAACAACTAAACATAGTAGGATATAAATAATCAGAAAGGCAATGTGGAAAACATTAAAAAAAAAAGAGTTCCAGTATTCATTACTTTTTGGGAAATTTCACTGCAATATGAAACAGAAGGTCGGATGTAAACATCTTTCAAAGTCAAAGGTCAAAAATTTCAATAATATCATAATATAAAAGGCTTCAATTCAACCATGAGAGCACTAGGTTTATACATCTACAAGATTCAGTAATTCATCATTTAGACTTGCGAAACAACACCATTATAATCAAGATTCAAGAGATTAGTAGAGGGAAAATATTACGCACTTCAAATGAGATCGCGAGTCAAGGCAACTGATTACCACATAAGTAAAATTTATCTCAGTTGGTTGCCATCAAGGAAGAAAAACAGGGCTACCCAAAATAAAGATTGAAACTAAAGTCAACGAGACTGAGAAGTTGGCAAGTACTGCACTACAAGTATCTAATCCTACCTGGTATAAAAACAGAAGTAGTCCATGAGCAAAATGAACCCATCTTGGAGGAGCTGAGTCCAAATGCGGGGAGTATATCTGAAAAATAAATAAATAAAATTTATGTATAATGTATCTAGGAATTCACTGTTTCAATACAGCCGCTACATCAAAATTGCCTACCTTAACCATGTAAAGAACAGTTCCACAAAAGAAATTATCAATGATGCATGAAACTAACCAACAATCTTAAATACGCTTCATTTTCATATACTGGTTTTTAAAATTGCAAATTTCATTCTATCATTTGACAAAATGACAAAAATAAACTGAAGCATTGGGAAGGTAAGCTATAACTGCTATTACTATAATTTTGGAAGTAGGAAGAATAATTGACTCAAGTTCCACTTACATAACCAAGCAATGCAGACACAACTAAGAACATAAATCCCATAAGAGTTATCTGCAATCAAGAAATTTATGATTCATCAGTGCCAATTAGAATGCTTAAGATAACAGTAAAAACAACAGGTGACGCTACAATAAGAAAGGAGGTAAAGGTGTACCATGTTTGGACTGCAAAGATTTGAAGAATGCCAATACATTAGGATAAATAAAACAAAAAGGTATGAGTTAGTGTATTCAGAACTCAAAAATTAAAATTACAACAGAAAAAATAACTATTTTTTTGCCAAAGAGTAAATGATACTATCATCTTATGTAGTTATAGCCAGAAATTTCAAACATATATTTCAATCAGGAAGTGAACTATTTACATTCAAAATAACCTCCATGTCACGTGATGACTACAAGTGACTGGATGATTTCTATTCCACATGTCAACAAAAACACTTCTATGTAAATAATATCATTTTGGAATTTTCCCATAGGGGATATGTAAATTCTTGTGATGGCTGTATAAGAAATTTTAAGACACTAAGTAAATAGAAGAAAAGCAAATAAAACAGAAATACATATACGAAACAAAACTAAATTACAAAAATAAGAAAAGATTGTGAAGATATCCTAGGGATAGGGTTAACTTAGTGCATGTCACTCAAACTGACAATGAATTATCAAGCTATAGTAACTCTAAAAAGACATTATTACTATGATATTTATTTATAAGAAAATGTTCATGACTTTAATAAAAACACTCAATCTGCTCAAATGAAGTTCATAATATGATTTATCCTCCTTGAAGTAAAGAGATGTTTTTATATAAACAAATAATCAAGTGAAAATAAAGAAAGAACTTAGTTGCATTCAAATGATAAAAGTACTCACGGCATCCATAGGGGGAAAAAATTAACAAAGCGAGTCCAAAAGGGTTGCAGAACATATTTGGCCACGTAGGAATGGTCTACTCCACTATATTTATATCTGTGCAGAGCTGCAACACCGTGAGACCCGATATAACCCATTTATTCTCTGATATAAGTCCAAAATAAGCTCCAAGGATAAGCTAAGCCTCAGCACCACCTGCTGAACTTTGAAAAAGAACAATTCAACCAAATAAATACAGGAATTTGCAAGATGCCCATTTGAAAATTGACAGAAGATTGAATTTGAAGATCACAAAATCAACTTGAACAAATTTGAAAGGAAATCCAAAATGCAAACTGATTGACTGACAAGAAAAGGTCTGAATTATAAATGTATTTTACACTGAAATAGTACATAAATCAAACACAGAATTTACCTAAAGTATGGGGAAAAAACAATCCCATTACATAAAAGTACGAAAATCGGAAAAAATACAAAATATACATATAATTCCATGAAAGAAGCAAAATAAAAGCAAAAAGTTAAACAGTACTTAGCAGCAATATTTGAAACAAAGAGCTTAAACTATAATAAGTAATCATATTAGAAAACCAAGTTTCTGATTATTTATTCAGGCTAGTAAGGCATTCCTTTAGCACACTTAGCAGTAACAGCTTACAATTATGTAAAGTGAACATTGTAATAGTTCCTTTGACAACGAAGGTAATGCTTGATTAGCTAATTTATTTTGAAAATGAACACAAAATGGTCAAATATTTTTCTGTTAATTGTTATTTTCATTTTCTAGCCCTTTATCTTATGCAGCATGTACATTTTGATATCTCTTACGGTCTCACCTTAGACTATTGGTAGCAAACACAGCTTAAATAGAGTTCACACTAAATTAAAAAAAAAAAATTTGAAGGACACACAATGCTCAATTTATAATCAAACAAGCAGGTTACAGATAAGATGTTATTTTCATGTTAGTACCAAATCCAAGTTTTGTAGGCGAAAAAAATGACATATTATTCAACTTTTGATAGTATTTTTATACTCTGATCAGAAGCAGATTTCAATCACTTTATCACACACAAATTACATTAATTACGTTATTACGGAAAGTCACTAGGTGAAAACACAAATTCACAGTTTTGTAACATCATTTTTAAGTTTAAATCCCTAAAGCCAAATACAAACAATGACCTCTCTTGACAGCTCAGCAATCTTAGGACACATTAACTCATTTAATTACTTAAACCAATATAAGATATTATCTAAAACACAAAGTAAAATGTTCATAGTCACAGCAACTAGACAGCACAAAAGCTTTGGCTGAAACCTAAGTGTGCTATAACCTCACATGAATGAAATGGAACTCAATGAATACGCCTCTGAAAGCTAAAACCCAAAATCCGCATATTAGATTCCATCGCTCTTAATACAAAAACACCACTCGGAAACGGGAAACAAACAAGAACACTTTCAAGAGCGAGATCAAAAAGGGAACTTTAACCTGATCCAGAAAGGTAAAATCATACAATGATATACCCATTTCAAAAAAATAAAACTTTATATGAAAAAAAGAATCTCAATAACAAATCATTTGTTACAGCATAGGGGATGCTTCGAAATTGATAGGAGGATTTGCAAATGAACAGAATGAAAAAAAAAAAAAAAAAAAAAAAGGGAAAAAAAAAAAAAAAAAAAAAAAAAAAAAAAGGTGGCTGAAAAGAAAACTGACCTGAGAAGAGAAATGAGAAGGAAAAACTTCTCCTAAACACAGGGAATCATTGAACTATAAAGCGTGTTCCTTTGTTTGGTTTTCAGACCGCATATTTTTCCAAACGTTGTTCCTCTGTTCGTACCCGCTTATATTTTTTATTCCCAACTTTTTATTTTTTATAATTTAGACGTGAGATTGTGTTTGTTTCAACTTTCAAGGAATCAAGAACAAAGTTTTATTCATTGGTTTGTGAGAAAGTTATTAAAACATTTTTCAGTGTTTTTTAATTTATAGAAAGCTTATATTCCATTTTCCTTTATTGGGAAAAGTTATATTCTGGTGTAATTTTGGGAATGTACTATTTAATTCTACTTAACTTCTTTTACTTTTAATTGTTTAAAATTTAAAAACATTTATGAGAATATTAAAAGTCAATCGAATAATCTTTATTTATATATATAAATATTTTAAACTACAACTATAATAGGAATTTCCACTTAAAAGGTGAATTATACTTAAACTTTACTAATAAAGAAACTATTTTAAAAATATATTCATGATAAACTAAAAAAGAAATTGTGTACCTCCATTTATGAGATATTTGAAAATTTAATAATTATTAAATATAGTTAATAATATATCTAGTATCTAAACAATTTAGATATATTAAGTAATAGTATTTGATTATAATTGAATGATTCTATCTTGTACTAAATTATTAAATGTATAAGGGGTTAATAATTAATGTTATTTTTTTGGTTAGTTTTCATTTAAGGAATTTAAAAGCTTATAAACATACGTTATTCTACAAGAAATACTTATTCAATTCCCTCACTTAAAAATCATATACTTAATATTTTATAATAATCACATACTTAAGTTGTGTTTGGTTGGACTAATTTGAGGAGATTTACTGTTCAAGAAGATGGATTTGAGGGGATGAAGGCTGTTTGGTTGACCTGATTTGCGAGGATGGATGAGGAGAGATTTGCAGGATTGAATCTTGGCTCATCTGAAGAGATTTGCAGGGATTTGAAGAGATGAAGATCGAAATTACAAAATAGCCCTTGTAAATGAAGTGGAAATTACAAAATACTCTTGACTTTGAAAATTACAAAACACTCTTTTAAGTGGGTTTAGGGTTTGTAACAATAAATATTATATATGAAAAATAAATTGATTTATACCTAATTCTTCAAATAATTGATTTCAATAATTATATATATATTTTTTTTCATTCATAATACTTTCCTTTTTTTCAAAACAACTATAATATAATTAATCTCCCTTAAATCTACCCATACTCAATACAATCTATCCATTCATAATTATATTATTAACCTAAAATAATTAAATTACTAAAAATTATTTACTTTATAAAAGAAATAATACAAGTATATTATAAATATTATATTGTTTTCTATTTATTTTTCTTTTTTATTTTTTATCGATGAAAATATGTTTACTTAATGTTTAATTGAAATAAATCAGAAAAAAAAATTTGTCTCCTTATTTGATTCAATATATATGATGAAATTAAGGGGAGAAGATGTTATTTAAAATATTTTTTATTCATTTTAAAAACATTTTTATTTTTTTTAAATATAAAATTATTAACACACAAAAATAAGGATGTTGACGGATTGAATTAATTAAAATCATTACTAACCAACTAAAAAATATCTAGTTAGTTAATTCAGTTTATATATTTTTTATATTAAAATCAATTTAATCTAATTCATTTTAATTTTTTACCATCTTATGTCACAAGGGTTAATCAGTAATTTCATAAATATATCAATTAAAAAAATAAAAACAAATCTATAACATCTATCAAATCAAACCTAAACTTTCATAATCAATCTCCTCAAGTCCATTCAAATCTTATCATCCATCCATTAATCCAAACAACTCTCTCATCCACACACAATCCACTCAAATTCCTTCAAATACATCCTCTCAAATCCACTCCCCAACCAAACAAAGTCTTAATATTTTATATAATTTTCATTGATTTGAGTGTCTAAGAATTTTTTATGTCTTCGTCAAAAGCTTGCAACTACATCTTGAAAGATTCAACTAAGTTTTTAGAAGAATGATACCTATTTTTGTAAAAACATTTGGCGACTATTATAAGTATGATAAAACTTTTCATAAACACCAAGTCCTACGGCACTTATTAGAAAAAGAACTATTAAACTAATTATCACCAAAATTTATTTAGTTTAATCTCATTTTAATTTTTCAAAAACAATTTAAATTTATGAATGTTCTGTTGTATTTTGTTATTTTAAAAAAAAAAAGTTATACCTACAAATTATCTCTTGGATATAAAATTATGTTTCAAAATATATTTTTACTTTCCTCACGTTTTCCTATTAAATAAATTAACTTGCAGTTCCAACTTTCTCCTTTTATGTTATTGGTTTTTTCACTAACCAAAAGAAAACATAATAAACTCCTGATTTTTGTTTGACCATCACACGTAATTCAAATAACGAGTTGTAATCCCCTAAACATATATATATATATTATTATTATTTTTCGTCCCAAAACCTAATTGAAAAAGATGCATTAAAATATGAGAAATAAATTAGTTAAGTAAATTTTATAAAAATAAAATAATTTATATCTAAGTTCATTTTTAGAAATTCTTCATTATTATTTTAAAATTTTTATTTATTCATAAAATAAATACAAAATCAAAAACAAAATGCTAGGAAAAAAAAGGATTGGGAAAGGTTAAAGTCTGGAACCGCCCAGCAAGAAGCTTGTTAGTGGAGAGGCAATTGCTTCCTGCACCACGACATTTGGTTCCTGCACCACCATATTTGGTTCCTGCACCCCATCAGTTTGTGATAATCTCATAAATGTCCTCCGTGAAATATTGAAAGGGACGAGTAGTATGGGCGGTGTGTTTTGTCTCCCGCAAGTATGATGTGGGTGGTGCAAAGTAGTTTTCTCCGGTAGCATCTTCATAAGTAAGGTAAGTTGTTTTTTTTTTTTTTTTTTTTTTTTTCATTTGGTGTAGGAGTGCAGAACGGGTAGAAGCTTCTGAAAACGTTTTTCATAATTATTTTGTATTAGAAAAATCATTTTATGGAATGCAGGGTGTGAAAAGTGGTTACAGAAATCGTTCTCTCTAAAAAGGAAAGTGACTTACAAAAAATATTTTTCGGGAAGATAACTTTTCTATTCGGAAAAATATTTTTCATAAGATAAAAGGTGACTTACGTAAAATTTTTTCTAAAAAAGATTTTCTAAAAATCAATTTTGTATTTTAAAAAATGTTTTTCAAAAAATATTTTGGAATTTCAAAAAATATTTTCCCAAACTGCTTTTTACACTCCCAAAGTTTATTTTGAAAAATTAAATCTGGAATTTACTTTTACACCCCAATATTTATTCTGAAATATCATTTCTGGAAGTCATTTAATATTTTAAAAGTATGATGGAGTTCAGGAACCAATTGCCCATTACAACGTGCCTCAAATATTTGGTCATTGCTTCCTCACTCCATTAATATTCAAAAGTGCAATTATGCCCTTATCAGTTTTGGCGATATATGAAGTGTTTCTAATCACTATTCTGGAATATAATTTTAAACTACAGAAAATGATTTTTAGAATATGTTTCTTGAAAATGAATTTTTTGGAATATATTCTAGAAAGTAAATCTTAATATATGTTTCTAGAAACTATTTTTGGAAATATGTTTTCAAAACACTTTCGTTTTTTTTTTTACGTGAAATCCTAGACCTCCAACATTTACAAACCATCTCGCCGTTTATTCTTAACGGTCGTAGATTAATATTCCAACAATATCAAACACAAACCTATCAAAGCAAACCTTTTTCACCAAAATATAATCCAAATCAACTCAAAATCAAATCCAGATCAAATTAAAATAAAATTTCATAACCTTTTTAAAAATAAAAAAACTCAAATGGGACGAGAATCCACCACAAAGATGAAAATGTTATTGCTCTATCTCCAACCATCAACCATCAACCATCGACCACCACCTCCAACCATGTCAAGTAATAGAGCATGTCAAGTAATAGAGTATAGAAAGTAAATGATGAGGTGTAAAAAGCAATTTCCTTAATTTTTTATTATTTATTAGTAAAGAAGATAGACGTGGTTTAAATTTAAAAGATAAAATAAAATTGACAACAATGAAATATAAGATATTGAATATTTCCAATATGTTTAATAGGACAAATATTTTATTATTTTTAGTTTAAATAACCGAAAAATATTTAGTAAATATATTAAAGATTACTTAAACTATTTTTTAATTTTTTATATTTTAATACATTTCTTTACTATTTTTAATTTCATCGTAATTATTATTTAATCTTATAATTAATTTTTGTACGATATTTAGTATTTGTTGGATACTTTTTTATTTTTTATACATTTTAAGTTAAAACGTATTTAACATTACAAAGTGGAGTAAAAAAATATTTCACAATCATATGATATTATATAAAAATTAAACACAATAAAAATTGTAAAAAAATAATAATTTAACATTGGTTCAAACTAAAAAATTAAAAAAAATAAAGTTAAAGTTGATTAATACTCATTAGATCAACAATTTAAATAATATAACTTATTGAAATCTTGAAAACATTTACAACTTTCATAAAATAAATAAATCAACTTGTTGGAATCTTAAAAACATTTACAAATTTTGTAAAGCAAATAAAACTACTAAAAGATTATGATTTTTATACTCAATTTTCCATACTTCATTTGCTTTATAGTTAATAAAATAACTTTTTTTTTGTCTCTTCAAACTCTACAATTTTTATACTCATTATTTTGACAATGCACACATGAGAGTGTAGTGAGTTTTATTGTTCAATTGTATTTTTTTAATTTTTTTCTCCTCGTTCTTCTTCTTGAGATGGAATGATTTTGTCACCACATGTGATGATTGTCATAGTTGATAGTGTACAAATTTAACATACATTTTCATTTTGTCCTTCAAGTATAGAAAGTCTTTGGAAGGAATGCAAGCAATCTGGAAAGAAAAACTTCTTCTACTATCAGGTGTATCTCTACTTCTATTGTGATTGATCTTTTTTCTCTAATGTTGCCAGACGCTAAACCTTCTAGAGGCTATGATGCCAACTATATAAAAAAAATATAAGAATTGAGAGTTGAATTGTGTTTTTAAAATTCTTTTAAGTATTGTTGCAAAGTATCATATGTTGCTTAATAATTAAACGATTGCATGTGACAAACAATCTATAAAATAATTTTCAAAATGTCCCTTTGAAAATATTGTCCTTCTTCGATTAACACATAATATAAAAAATTAAGAGAAAAAAATATTACTCAATATCTTTATATTAGTTCATCTAATAATGCAAATTACATCTAGTTATTGGACAACTAGTCAAGTTTAACAAAGTAGACTATTGCTATAAAATACAAAAAAGTATTATTTCGGATCACATCCACTCTTGGCTAACATCATTTTTGAATTGTAGCCACTCTTGACTAATCCTGTGATGGCAGACCTCATGCCAAGAGACTAACAACTAGGGATATGACTCGAGGGATACATGAAAATTTGTCGTACACTGACTTTAGTAGGCCTAAGTTACGCTTAATACGGGCTAATTGTAGTATGTAATAAAGACGAATTCTTCCTTCACCCCTATACCCTCTTCCTGTACCTCCATACTTATTATTAAAAGACAATTATGTCCTTAACTAAAAAATGTAAAGACAAAAATACCCTCCACCCCTTCATCCCTTTATTCGGTTCACAGCTCGTTTGTTTCATTTCTTTCTCTCAAATCTTCAATTAAACCTTCAAACAAGTCATAGGTAAGCATTTTTTATGTTTATTAGCAATTAGTAAGTGATATTGTTGATTAGAATAGTTGATTTAGTGTTTTAAGGGCTATCGATGACGAACGGGGAGTTTTTCCGATTTGGCAGCATGACAACCGGATAAGCTTCATCTGGTTCTCATTTTGTTTTGGAAATGATAACCGGATTGCACCCTCGTCCGGTTCACATTTGGAAAAAAATTAAACCGGATAAGCATGTCATCCAGTTGTCATCTGCAAAACAAAATGACAACCAGATGACATGCTCATCCGATTTACATTTTTTTCCAAATGTGAACCAAATGGGGGTGTCATCCGGTTGTCATTTTTTTGTAAATGACAATCAGATGGCATGTTCATCCAGTTCACATTTTTTCAATTTTTTTTTTAAATTAACAGTAACTTTGTGCACTGTGACAGATATTATGGCTCTTTAATAAAGCAGGGACAACTTGGTAATTTCTACAAGGTCATTCTTGGAATTAAAATTTGTTATGGAGGTGCAATTGGGGGTGGAGGAAGAATTTGTGTGTAATAAATTGTACAAAGTAAAGCATTTGAGTCAAATAGTTTAGGACATTTAGACTTTTTATTTGGGCCAAATAGAGTAGGAATTAGGCTTGTATTTGGACCTTGAGTATATTAGGGTTATATTAGGTTTAGGGTAGCCTAGCTAGAGTTTTAATTGGGCTCATTCAAATCCAAGAGAAACGTTAGGATGATCTTTGTTTAGGAGAGACACATGCTTCTTGCATTTTGAGCACATGCTTAAATGTGAAACGCATGAGTGTAAAAATGACACTTGATCCACTTTGTGCACCACTTTTCTAAGGGATTTGAATTTGAAATTTTCTCTCTTTTTGAACCTAATGGTAGACCAATTCTCCTATATACAGTGACCTCCATTCATTATAAATTTCACTTTTGAATGAATAGAGTTATGATGCATAAATTTTACCTCAATTGTTCTTAAGTTTATCTATGATAGTCTTTTCGACATTCTTAGTCTTCTTCCTTGAGAGTTGATCAAACCTCTCTACCAATTCTCCTCCATAGAAATCCTCCTTAATCATTGCTTTCACCTTCCTCCATCAAATGCATCGATTGGAATCAAGTCCCTTTGGAACTCATCCATCACCCTACCAAGCATTCTTTAACACTTAGTCATTACTAGGCTAAAGATTCCAAGTTTATATTCTTTTGAATCACAACCATTCTTGGTTGACCATATTTAAGTATTATTTCAACAAGTTAGTTCTAACTTAATCCAAATTTTCTTTTAACAAGCCACTTTTGACTTAAGACACATAAATACCTTTGCGATCAACAAATCACTAACTTTGGTCACTAAATAAGGTTTGCATCTTTCGACAATTATAGCGATAAACTTTTATCGTAGTTTTCTATGCGGACATGAGTAATGTTCTTCAATTAAGGTTTTTGTGACATAGAATATCACTACAAGAAAAACGCTATTTAGAGATCGATTTTTAGCTACTAAATGAAATGGTTACTAATTGTGACCAAAATAATCAATAAATTAGATTTTGTTTGCTAAATAACTTCAAAATAAAAGTAATGATTAATTTAATGACCAATTAAGTCAAGATAATTGGTATCTAACATTAGCTACCAAGGTTTTAGTGACTTATAACATTAGATTCTAAATTGCTATTTAACTTAATTAGAGATCAATTTAGAATCTAATGGTATAAGTTATTAAAACCTTGGTGGCTAATGTTAGATATCAATTATCTTAATCTAATTGGTCACTAAGTTAAATCATTACTTTTATTTTGTAGTTATTTTAACAATAAAAATCTAATTTGGTGACTATTTTGGTTACAATAACAACCATTTCATTTAAAAGCTAAAAATTAATTTCTAAACAACTTTTTTTTAGCAACGTTTTCATCCTTTCTAACGAGTTATCTCATTTTCTTCTTCTTAAAAGGCGCTTTATATAAGTGTTTCTTCTTCTTGAAAGGCACTTTATATAAGTGCTAAAAGAAAATAGTTCCTTTCTAACGAGTTCTCTCCTTTTCTTCTTCTTGAAAAGCGCTTTATATAAGTGCTTCTTCTTCTTGAAAGGCACTTTATATAAGTGATAGAAGAAAGTAGCTGTTGGAATCTCTTATCCTAATGTTGAATAATTTAATAAGGAATTCCCTTGCATTTAATAAGGAAGATATATTAAATGCACTCCATGCGTAACTGCACCTAACTAATCTCTTCTTAGACAATTTTATAAAATCTTGTGGAGAAAACTTCTAATAGTCTATTAGATATTGGTAAAGAAAAGTTTTCTTTTTTTAAAATGACTTGAGGAGGGAGTTAATAGATTGGGAAGTGTGCAGAGAATTCATCGGGACACCCCATTAATAATGTTGCAAATTTAAATGATAGAGGGCATGCCATTAACTGTTGTGCCTGTTGAGATTTTATTGCTATTGCTGGAGCTGTAACCAGAGGAGTGGGGAATGAAGAGGTTGATGAGTGATGAGTCTTTAATGCAGTAGCTGAAGGTTGTAGTGGAATTCGAGTCCCCAAGCTCGTCATCATCACAGAAAACCAACTTAACAAAAATGTTTAATAATAAAATATTGCACCCTTCCAAACCTATTGTCTTTCCGCGTGTTGAGATGGACTTTGGTTTCATCAACCAGCACTGACTAAACCTCATTCTTTTCCTTCTTCTTCTTCTTCTTCAGAGAAGGTTATCAGTATTCCACTTCAGGTTTTTTCTGTTGGTAACCCATTATTAGCAGTACTTGACAACATGAAGGTTTTTGGCTTCTTTGCTTTGCTCTTGGTGGTTGGAGCAACTGTGATGTTCTTTAACATCTTAATTCCTACTAGTGCCCCTTGGACACATGGTATTTATCTTCTTTCCTTTATTACTACTTGTTGCAACTCTTTATTTCATTTGAGGAAAATAGTTAGATCAATTTCTTTTTCAAGTGTTTTGTTATTATCACCATGTAAGACAAGCTCATGTGTTAAAAGACATATGGGGTGTTTTAAATTTTGTGTTTGAACAAGCTAGTTATGATTCTTCCCTTTCACCAATTTTTTAACTTTTTACTTTGGATATCTTTAAAGAGGTAAGACTATGCATGCATTAGTGATGGCAGCTTCCAATCCACAAACTCTTGGAAAAAATCTCACTCTTTTTTCTTTTTGTGTACCTTTTATTTTTCAGTAGACAAACTGTTTTTGTTATTATTCTGTTGATTGTTTTCTCACTACCAACATGAGCCAATAAGTTGAGACTCGGGACAACTTGGTAGTGTTGCCCCAAGCATCGAGTCCTAGAATTGTAAGAGTAATTCATGATTTCACATAGGTGAAATCCATTTCTAAAGTTCTCAATTTCCACCTATATAATTGATCATGAGAAAAAGGCAACATTTTTTTAAGTTTTAAACATGGAATACAAACATACACTTGATGCAGTTGTCATTTTTATGTAAGCTAAAATACATTCATGCGTAGAATATGTATAGTATCTATGGAGAAGTTTCTCTGCAAGCATTAAAAATATGAAGAAAAAAAAATCTACAAATAAAAAATAATTTATGTAAAAGTTTCATCTGATATTGTTTCTAATTTTTTTAATTAAAAATGTTTGTAAGGAAACTCACTCAAAAAAACCTAAAAAAGTACTTAGTAGATTTCCTCTTAACTTCATCTGCATTTGATAATGCGTGTGGCAGTATAATTCAATCAAAACATTGCATGCATCAATTAACGTTCTTCTAGAGATCATTTTGAGTAGGTAGATCGAGGAGATTATCTTGGATATTATATTGCTGACAACTTAATGCCTCTATGTATATAACCTGACATTTTTTAATACCATCTCAGATTTGGTCAAGACCAACTATGATAATAAAGCCACACTGATTGCAGTAATCAGGAAACTGAAGGTATGGATGCTTTATAACCTAAAATATAATGGGATGTTACACGGTAAATTTGATGTTAATTTTAACTATCTTGAAAGTAATACCTAAGATGAACTTTACTTGTTGATAATGTAAAACTTTCTTTTTTTTCACTAACAAAATGCATAGTTAAACTCTTACATGGATGATTTTTTTTTTTCCGCTGAATTGTATGTTGTAAGTATTCCCTTTGAAATTTCAGGAAAATGGAAACAATATTAGAAATGACATTAACAACAATGGTGATATGGGTCTAGTGCATCTGACTGATTACTATTCCGTTGATCCACCCCCACGTTCTCCAACAAAGGCCTCTTTATTACCTGGACCTATTGAGCATGGAAGCCCTGTCAATCCATACATCCCAAAACCTTCACCTCCAGATCATCCTCCTAAACCTGGAGATTCTGACTAACTTGCTGATCTCTTGAAGCATGCTGGTAGATTCTATGCTCAAAAGAGGAAGTCACATTTTGTTTAACATATTTCCTATTTGTTCAAAAGTATGTGTTGTCATAAAGATAGAGGACTTGTTCTCACATGTTCTTTAGTCAGTTTTTTGTGCATTGTTGTGTTTATGTGCTGTGTAGTTTTCCCATGTGCTAGTTGTAGAAAAAGTTGTGCCCTATGTATTGGTCAATGTACGTACTTATAATGTTTTTCCATGCGGATTTCTATTCTTGTTAATCTGTGTTTGTGCAACTTCAGTATGTTTATTTTTTTTTTCTTTTCAATCTATATTCTTATGTGATATGTATTTACTTTCTGATCATATAGATTCTTTGTTATAAAATTGCATACATGTTGCTTGTATCTCATTGAAACTGAGGTAGATTGTCCCAAAAGTAATGGAACCAATATATACTTTAAAACTGGCGAATATGTATGTACATATATCTGGCCAGCCTTTACCCTTTTGATGACCATTACTTTTAACTGGAATTTTAGCAACTTGAGACAGCTATTTTAGCTTTATTGGTTGTTTTTTCTTATATATTTTGCACCAGAATGTCTAGTTGGCAAGAGTTACTGTGACTCTAATAAAATTTTTTTGATCATAGTTTTTTTGCAATGAAGATTTCTAGAAATACTATTGCTTTGTATAACGGAAGAAGTATCTAACTCTTCCTTGTCTTGAACATAATTGTTTAGTGAAAAAATCTTATGATCTGTAGCAAAACAAAAAGCAGAAGGGGAAGTTGCAAACTGTCATAAGGTACATTTAAAATAGCAGCAAATAACCGGAATTGCTAGTGTAATAACAAGGATATTAATTTCCTAATCGATCCAATATCTTCAAAAGTTATTATTAAATGGTAGTTGTTGAAGATAACCGCAAGCTGAAGTGAAAGCATATAGGCATTCCCATTGAAATCCAAAATTGATTAAGACTAATACCACACTTTGACTAAACTTATTGAGTTGCTTAAGATAAAATTATTGTCTCTAGTGCAGCTTGATCACTGAAGTTTTTTCATCAGGCAGTGCCACTAGGATTCCTACTATTACAAGTAAAGAGGTCCTTCAATTACGTCCCATCAACCTTTGCTTTTCCCATTTCACTTTCCTTGACTTCCTAATAATACCTAGCATGTCATGGTAACTTAGTCTTCCAAAGATGTAACAGCTGTAAGTGGGGATGGATCAACTCCTTTCAGACCAACTGATATATACATATGGGACCAAGCCATGCATATGTAACCTTTTTTAAGGTACCATGTGCCTTAAGTGAACAAATATTGTTTAGCATGGTTGATGAAAAGTTATGCTTTTAGAAACCCATAATTATTGTTTGAAGTGTTTCTCAAGTGATGATGGTTTTTGAGCTTCTAACTAGTGCAATTTTGTAGTATGAGTTTGGTTAAGTTTAACTCATCATCATAAAATTAATATCACACTCTTTTTAGTGGACCTCTTAACCAACAATGCAGCATATATGACTTTTTCTTGCGAACGTGATTTGATACTCTCCGTTTCTTACAATGTTCTCAACCAATCTTTTGACCAGCTTCTCTCTTGTAATGCTTTCAAGTTGAATAAAGTTATAATGAATGATGCTTGAATAATAAAATTTACCTAAGTCTGCAAGATTTTTGAGAAAAAATGGATTATCTCTAACTCAAAAATCTTCACACTCTGACTTCTTTTTCTACATAATGCTAAGCATTTTTTACTTTCAATCAATGTGAGACTCAAATTTAGATTCTGAACAATTAAACTCAGTACAAAATCATGAACTGACAAGTAATCTAATTCTTTCTGCAAACTTTAAGAAATTAGTCAATAAGTTGATTTGAATATAGTCTTGCAGCAAACTTTGGGTTGCTATTCTATAACTATACCTGATATGTTATTAATTTATCCTTCTGAATACGGAACAGTTTGTGTTGGTTTAGAAAATCATGGCTACATCAGTTGGTCTTATCCTTTTGGTCCTACCATGGGACATTCTCTAGTGACTAGGTAATGTATAACTGAATTTATGATTGTATCAACAAAAGTAAATGGAGAAGTTATAACCAATTTTGAATTTTTGAAATTTGTCCTTAATAAGTGCATTCTTGCTTCAAATTTTGGTCCAGCATCCTTAGCCTGGAACTATTTTCCAGAAATCTTCCGGAGGTAATAGAAAGTGAGTCATGATATTCGTAAACCCCATAATGAGATGTACAGAGGTAAGAGAATATACAAAAATAAGAATAAAAGATATAAAAAAAAAAGGGAGAGAAAACGGTGAGTGTTATAAATAATATGAAAAAAAAAGAAATAAACAGTAAAAAAATGATATAAAATTGGGATTATGTTTAAAATTAGAATTATTTTCCAAAAAAATCCATTTGCCAAAAAATTACAAAAACATACTGGTTAGAATAACAGGCCAGAATTCATTTTTTTGAACCGAATTATTGTTTTTTTTTCATTTAATTTATAGGAATAAAATAATATTAATTGTAATATGAAAATGGAAATATTCGTTTGATTAACTTCATAAATTGTATTTTTCATAGAACTTTTTGAAAACTTTTTTCATTTAAGTTGTTAAAATAGTAGATTTAAAACTATTTTTTTTCATTCAAGGAAAGAAATTCTATTTTTAAAAACTAATTAAATGAAGCGTATTATAAATATATTATTAACTTTTTATAAATAGAAAAATTAATCTAATTTATTAAATTTTATTTTAAAAAATTACAAACATGTGTTTCTTTAATTGAATTTCAAATACTTTTATTTTTTTTATGTTTTTGGAAAATTTGCTTTTAGAAAAAAAAATCTTATATTTTTCTTAGAAAGTAACAATACAATGAAACACATCAAAAGGAAGTTTTGAAAAGGATACAAAAAATTACATAATATGAAATTGATATTAATAAGAGTATGGATAATTAAAAGTTAGCACGAATAATTGGCATCACATCACATCACATGGAAGTTCAAAAAATAAAAGAAAAAACAAGTTTTGAAAGAAATAAGGAGATGAAAAAGTGTAAGATAGGTACGTAGCAGTAGTATTTTAGTGTGTGTAGTTTGTTGGGAGAGAAGTTGTGAATGGATTTGGTTAAGGAGCTACCAAAGTTGAAGGAGACAAGCACTACCAAAGCAAAGAGAAAGATATAAAGAGAAGAGAATGATCAAAGACAGTTCTGACAGGAGCATCCTGAAAAGTGATGCTTTTTTGCTTAGCTTGCAAAATCATGTGAAAGTGCATTGTCCCTTCTTTGTGTTGTTAAAAGGGTACTTGTTTATCTAATGACTAGAGCAATTAAAGTTGAACCATGATCACACCATCTCATTTGCAATGAAACAATTGGCCTTTTCATTAGAGAAATGGTTTGCCAGCATTTCGTAGGCAATTAGAGTTTTTGAAGGTAAAGTTCGTGATTCTTTATTCTGCACTTTGTTTCCTTGCCCATGCTTTCTCTCACTCTGTGGACAACATGATTATTCCTCACTAAATATTCTACAAAGGTATCATCATCATACTCTGTGTTCACATAGTCTTATTTCTGATTTAACATGTTCAATCATTGAGTCTATATATTTAAGTGATATAAAAAATACACCATACTCATAACTAAAATTTAAATATGTTTAACCTCTTGAATTTAATCTACCGAACAAAATTCATTATCTTTAACGAATAAATTAGTAATAATGTATATGAAATCACAATAATTTAGATTTATCTTCAGGTATTATAAACTGAAGTGTTTTCTCTAAATTGAGATTCAAAAGTTAGTATTTGTAAAAATCTAACACTCTATAAAAATTAGACTCAATATCAAAGTCATGCTTATTTATTTATAGTCACACTATTAAAAAAATGTATTATTGAAATCTTATCTTTCGTTATTTATTATGATACATTTAATATTTTCACTAGCTTAGAAATCGAAATTAAAACCAATTTAAACATATATATATATATATATATATATATATATATATATATATATATATTCTTTAACTTTTCAAAACCTTTTTAAAGACAAAATTTCTGAATTTTATTTTAAATGTAAAAATTTATTATAATGATATTGTTTCAAAGGATTTGAGATCAGAATATTAATAACGTAAGTGATAAATGAAAAATTTACTTTAAAAACAGAACCTCTACCATGAAAGAGTGTTGATTTTGATAATAAAACAAATTTGCTAGGTTACTGTGTATTATTTACTTTGGTATTAGACAGTATTACTACAATTTTGTGTATACTAAAATCACCATCTTGATGGATTAAAGAACGATAAAAATGTCTATAAATCACTGCTATCCTTTACTTCTAAATGACTTCTGGATCAGAATCCATATCCAACCATATGTGCATATACATTCTGGCATCAACCGGAATCGGCAATTGCTTACGGAAAATAAAGGTCAAGTAGACGAATTTTTGTGGATGCTAAAACTGATCTTTAATATTTCTATCGTTAGAAGGGAAAAAAAAAAACATAATGAAATAGAGTGTTGAAGAAGGAAGTAGCTTTTAGTGGTCCTATATGCGTTTAAAGTGAGTGCTTGCATGTGTGCTGTCCAAGTGTCCATACACCATTTTTATTAAATTTTGGTTTTGTGAAGTGAATAGTGCCTCCACCACATTCTCAGATCCAAAAACCAAAATACATGCATATATGAGCCTTCAATTTACCTGCTGTAACGCATTAACTCATGACCCCATTGTAGTATTAATACTCACACAGCTATCATATTTCTTAAATGCAAATAAATAATGCTATCACGCCTCTAGGGGAAGTAAAGTTTAGTTAAGACCATCACACATGACACAACCTTTTACAAGCTATAACTGCTACCCTGATCTTAATTACAAATTTTGCAGGAAGAAACACAACCAGGTAAAATTGTTGATTTTTCACTCTGTAGTTAGTAGTACATTTTTCATCTAATATTCTAGCTAACAATAACTACTGTTCATTTGTTTTGGCCAAAACAATTACAACTTAGAATCTAAAGACTTGGAAGTTGCAATTAAATCAGACCACATTGTAAGTGATTACCATAGTTATGATGTTGTAATATAGTCATCGACAATGATGATATAGAATGGCAGTAAAACATAATGATGTTACATCTTGTATTCAATTTGCACATCTTTTAGGTAGTAAAATATCTTTTGAATATTTTTGTTATAATTATTGGAAAAATCATTTTGAAATGATTTTTCTTAATTAAAAATTTGAAATTATTTATAAAGTCAATTAAGCTTTAATATTATGCTGTTTTTTTTTTTTTTTCATTCACTCAGTATAAAATCATTTGCTGAAGTTGGGTGGTTAACTACAGTTCATTTTGTAGTCCCCTTAAGTGGACACATACACATATCTCCTATTTTTGTTTTATTACTAAAACAAGAAAAGGAAAAGTTAAACAAGAAGATACTTGTCCCTATTCAATTAATGACTCTGAAAATGAGTGAAACAACAATTGTCCCTAATATATGCATGCATACATAAAAAAAATAGTTATACTGTTATTATTATATAAAATAACAAATGAAAAGTACTCAAAATGTATAAAAATTAATAATCTTATTCTATGATTGAATGATATTGTATAATACCAAGCTATCATAATTAAATTCTTATTTCAAATTATACTAGACTCGTTTATTTAATAATATAAAATTTTGAGCTTAAATTTGCTTTTGGTTATCATAGTTTTGATATTGTTTAATTTTTGTTCCTATAAAAATCTAACTACATGTTTAATTCTTAAAATTAGGTAAATTTTAAACCCTAATTCCTAAATTTTGATTCATCTTTAAAATATCTTCCAATTCCATTTATTAATAGGAAATGTTACACTTTAGTGGTAACTATGTCCATTGTATATGGAAATAGGATATTAATAGCAAAGTCTAACAAATAAATCAGACCCATCATTATTGACATACACATCAACACCTTTTTTTAACAATTGCATATTACATTAATGATATATCAAAGATGTAGTTTTTAAAAAAAATAGATGCATAATTATTTTTTAAGAAACTAAAATTGTACATTTTGTAACATTATGAGAGCAAAATTATATTTACTAAAATTAAGGATGAAATTTAGTGATGAAATTTGGAACATCCTTTGTAAAGGAATCACAAAATGTTGCAGTCATAATATAATTAATAGAATAATTTATGACAAATTTAGTGACATATTTATTTTCTTGTTTAAACATCCATTGCCTTACAAATTATAAAATTACTTTAAGTACTAAAATATTGAAGTTACAAAAACCAACACACAAAACATATACATATTAAATATTTAGTTTTTATTTTTTTTAACAAGATCTAATTATTTTGTTTTATAAATCCGATGTATTCCAGTAAACTAAAATATAAATAAAGCTAACTGATTTTTACAATAATTTAAAAAGTTAATTAATATTTTAATTCCACTAATCACATTTTACAATATTTTTTTCTAAACTACGAGTCATTAAAATTTACCAAGAATAAAAAAAAGAAAAAAAAATTAATATATCATATTCACTATATATATAAAGTAATGTTCTCCAATCAAATTTAAACTTGAATTGGAAGATAATATGATAATACATGTAAGGTTTTTTTTTTAA